>Ga0194124_10001958_pt1 | contig 24492 bp, 24 predicted proteins | sample TA2KigCas0mmetaG_FD_148605 | JGI IMG/M metagenome (GOLD analysis project Ga0194124, IMG submission 148605) | Freshwater microbial communities from Lake Tanganyika, Tanzania - TA2015031 Kigoma Deep Cast 0m | ecosystem: Environmental > Aquatic > Freshwater > Lake | place: Tanzania: Lake...
CATTAAGACACCATCTTTATCAGTCACAACAATGCCACCCACAACTCCGCCATTTCTCTCGTTTGTAATAATAGAGATAACCCCCTTACCACCACGATTTGTCTTTCTAAATTCATCAACTTTCGACCTCTTTCCATACCCATTGTCACACACAATTAAGAGAGTATCTTCAGGAGAGACTACTTCACATGAGACTACTGAGTCTTCTTCATTTTTTAAAGTAACTCCTCGAACACCCCTTGCTGTACGACCCATAGGCCTTACTTGAGTCTCTTCAAATCTAACAGCCATACCCATGCGAGTAAAGAGCATAACCTCTTTTCCTTCACTTGTATGTCTTGCCGCAATCATTTCATCTCCCTCATCGATTGTAAGAGCGTACACACCTTTTCTACGCGGTTGTGAAAAACTTTGTAAATCAGTCTTTTTAACAACCCCTTTCTTCGTAGCAAAGAAAATGCAACCTGGATCATCAAAGCTTTCGACACGTAAAACAGCAGCTATTCTCTCCTCTTTTCCAAGGTCTTCTAACAGGTTAATGATCGCTTTTCCTTTCGCCTTCCTACTTCCTTCAGGAATTTGCCATACTTTTAACCAGTAACATCTTCCAAAATTCGTAAAGACAAGAAGATAATCGTGGGTGTTTGCAATGTAGACATCTTTTAATGCCTCACCCTCTTTTTTCATCTCAACACCAGTAACGCCTTGACCACCACGTCTTTGCTCTCTAAAAGTGTTCATCGGCATTCTCTTGATATAATCATCTGATGAAATTGTAATCACAACGCTTTCATTTGTGATTAAGTCTTCCATTTCAAAAGTTTCGCCCTGACCTGCAATAATTTTCGTCTTTCTTTCAGATTTTGTGCGCTGCCCTTGCAATTCTACTTTAATGATCTCACGAACTTTTTGCTCTGATGCCAAAATAGAGCGCAATTCTTCAATTTTTAAAAGAAGATCTTTGTACTCGTTTTCAACCTTATCTCTCTCAAGGCCAGTTAGTTGATACAATCTTAAATCAAGAACTGCGTCTGCTTGCTTCTCACTTAAATTGTAGTGTGTAACAAGCGCTGACTTAGCCTCAGCTCTATCTTTACTTTGTCTAATCAGTGCAACAATTGCATCTAAATGATCAAGTGCCTTTAAATAACCTTCTAAAATATGGGCTCTAGCTTCTGCCTTTTTAAGCTCAAATCTCGTACGACGCTGAATTACTTCAATTCTATGATCAACCCATGCACCTATGAACTGTTTAATGTTCATCACCCTTGGTAGCCCATTATCTAGAGCTAACATATTGCAGCCAAAAGTTACTTGCAAATCAGTAAATTTATAGAGCTGATTGATAATTACATCAGGAATTTCTCCCTTCTTTAACTCTAAAACAATTCTAAGACCATCTCTATCAGATTCATCGCGAATATCTGAGATACCAGTCATGATTTTTTCATTAATGAGCTCTGCAATTCTACTAATGAGAACTGATTTATTCACATTATAAGGAATTTCATCAACGACAACTTTTAATTTTTCGCCTTGCTCTTCTTCTACGCGAATAACGCCTCTAAGAGTTAACTTCCCTCTTCCTGTAAGGTAGGCTTCCTTAATCCCTTGCCCCCCACAAATTACACCACCTGTTGGAAAATCAGGACCTGGCATAACCTTCATAATCTCTTCTATTGAGACTTGTGGATTATCAATAACTAAATTCGTGGCATCGATTAACTCATTTAAATTATGAGACGGAATATTTGTCGCCATACCAACTGCAATTCCAGACGAACCGTTTGCAAGCAAGTTCGGAAATTGCGCAGGAAATACGACTGGCTCTTTTTTTGTCTCGTCATAGTTAGGAACAAAATCAACAGTCTCTTTATCGAGATCATCCATAAGGAGCATCGCAGGGAGCGTCAACCTTTCCTCTGTATAACGCATCGCCGCTGGTGGATCACCATCAATAGAGCCGAAATTTCCCTGCCCATTGATTAGCATGTATCGCATAGCCCAAGGTTGCGCCATACGAACAAGCGTTGGATAAATTACCTGTTCACCGTGCGGGTGAAAGTCCCCCGATGTATCTCCAGCAATTTTTGCGCACTTTCTGTGTTTTGCTCCAGGGCTCAAGCTGAGCAACTTCATCGCATACAAAATACGTCTTTGTGACGGCTTAAGTCCATCCCTTACATCTGGCAAGGCTCTAGAAATAATAACCGACATCGAATAACGTAAATAGCTATCTTTTAACTCATCTTCAATGCCTCTAACAACAACGGGCACATGTATTTTTGTTTCTTCGTCCATAATCCCTTAAATATCTAAGTTTTTCACAGAAAGAGCGTGGCTTTCAATAAACATTCTTCTAGGCTTAACCTCTTCTCCCATTAACATAGAAAATATCTGATCTGCTGCAATTGCATCAGAAAGACTTACCTGAATCAACGTTCTTACAGAAGGATCCATTGTGGTCTCCCAAAGCTGGTCAGCATTCATCTCACCAAGACCTTTGTAACGTTGAATTTCCATTCCTTTTCTTCCGTTTTCACGAATCATATCGACAACTTCTTTCAAAGTATAAACAGGTCTTTCTTCGTGACCTTCAGCTATGATGTCTACTATTTTTCCGCTAGCAACAACATACTGCTCAAGTGTTAAAGAAAAATCTGCAAGCCCTTTTTTAATAGACTCAAGCACATCTTCTTCCATTAATTGAAGATAATGGAAAGGTGATGGTTCAAACACTCTCCCTTTTCTCTCCTCTTCTGGAATCGATTCGAAAACACGCCTTTGTTCTTCTAAGTCTCTTATTTTATAGTCGTTTAGCTCTTCTTTTGAAAAGAGGAAAAAGACTTCGTCGTTTAGATGAACCTGATACTTTGGTAAAACACCTTGCTCGTTTCTTGCCGCTAAAAACTCTCTAAAAGGAACCCCTTTTCTCTCAATAGAACCAATAGCGCCTTCAATTTCCAAAATCAATTGAAGAAGCCTTTTCAATTCAGCATGCTCTAGAGGCCCACTATGAGAGGCCATTCTTAGTTGAATATCGCTAATTCCAAGACCTAAAAGATAGTCATCCATCTCTTTTTCAGAGTGAATGTATTTCGATGTTTTCTTTCTAGTTACTCGGTATAAAGGCGGTTGCGCTATATAGATAAAGCCGTTTTCTAACAAAGCAGGCATATGTCTATAGAAGAATGTGAGTAAAAGCGTTCGAATATGAGATCCATCAACATCCGCATCCGTCATGATAATAATTTTATGGTAACGAAGTTTTTCTATATTGAAATTCTCTTTACCAACACCACAACCAAACGCTGCAATCATCGCTCCGACTTCTGTGTTTTGCAAAATTTTTTGTAATCTTGATTTTTCAACGTTTAAAATCTTACCTCGAATCGGCAATATAGCCTGATATTTTCTATCCCTACAACCTTTTGCAGAACCACCCGCTGAATCTCCCTCAACAATGTAAATTTCGCAAAGAGCCGGGTCTTTTTCCGTACAATCTGTTAGCTTTCCTGGAAGTCTTAGACCGTCTAATGCGGATTTTCTTTGCGTCAACTCCCTTGCTTTTCTAGCAGCTTCCCTAGCCTGCGATGCAATCGATGCTTTTTCAACAATGATTTTTGCAATCTGTGGGTTTTCCTCTAAGAAAACTGTAAACTCTTCACCAACAATCTGCTGAACAGAAGAACCGACCTCACTATTGCCAAGCTTTTGCTTTGTCTGTCCTTCAAACTGCGGGTTTGGTACTTTTACAGAGATAATCGCAGTAATTCCCTCTCGAACATCCTCTCCTGTAATACCAACTTTATCATTTTTCAATAAGTTGTGATTCTTTATGTAATTGTTTAAAACACGAGTAAGCGCAGTTGAAAAACCTGTTAAGTGGGTACCACCCTGTCTTGTCGGGATGTTGTTGACATAAGAAAACACAGTTTCCGTATAAGTTTGATTCCACTGCATAGAAACTTCAAACTCTAAAACACCATCATGATGCTCTTTACTTCCTTTAATATAGATCGGCTCTTCGAAAATAGGTATTTTATTTTCATTAATAAACTTAACAAAAGAGTTAATGCCCCCTTCGTATTTAAATAAAACATCTTCATGATCACTATTTCTCTCATCACGAAGTGAAATCTCAAGTCCTCTATTTAGGAAAGCAAGCTCTCTTAATCTGTTATGAATTGTATCGTAATCAAAGACAACTGTTGAGAAAATAGTCTCATCAGGCCAGAATGTAACTCTAGTTCCCCTCTTATCTGTCTCTCCAATCTCCTGCAATAATTCAACAGGCTTACCTCTAGCAAAGGCCATTGTAAACATTTTTTCATGTTTATGCACTAAAACTTCTAAACGAGTCGATAACGCGTTTACGCATGAGACCCCTACACCGTGAAGACCGCCTGAAACTTTATACGTATCTTTATCAAATTTACCACCTGCATGAAGAATTGTCATAACAACTTCAAGAGCGGAAACATCTCTACCTTGCTTTTTAGTCTCTCCCTCGTGAAGCCCTACAGGTATACCACGACCATTATCTTCAATTGAAACGCTTCCATCTTTTCTTAAAACGACTGCAATTGAGGTACAAAAGCCTGCCATCGCTTCGTCTATTGAATTATCTACCACTTCATAAATAAGGTGGTGAAGCCCGCCGATTCCAGTATCTCCAATATACATACCAGGTCTTTCACGAACGGCTTGAAGGCCTTCTAAGACGGTAATCGAACTTGCTTCGTACTCTTTTTTGTTTTCTGCCATGGCTGTCATCTTACCTTCGAAATACGATTGTTTTTATTCTTAAAAAAGAAACTTTCTTTTGAACTTCTTTTTCTAATCTACTCTTTTCTTGCGTGCTAAATAAAGCATAAAGAGGTGTTGAAAAAACTTTTATATACAAAATATCATTATCTACTTTGACAACTTTTGTCATAGATGCGTATTTTTCTCCAACAATTTCTTGCCAGATTCTACAAATTTCGCCTAATTTTTTTTCATGAGAATTTTTAATGCCTTTTAAAATATTCGGGAGAAGCAAAGACGCCTTTTTCCCAGCAGGAAACTCTTCAAAACCCCTTTTCAACAACACCCCTTATCGAAAGACATCATTTAAAAAGTCTAGCTTATTCTCTGCTAAAATGCTATAGTTTTTTCCTCGAACTATAAGGAATTTATGTACAAGCCAAAGTTTATAAGAAATCTTGCAATTATTGCTCACATTGACCATGGGAAAACAACCCTCATGGACAGCCTTCTCCGATTTACGGAGGGGTATCGGGAAAACGAAGAAATTGTAGAAAGAGCCATGGACAGCTTTGTTTTAGAGCGTGAACGCGGCATTACAATTTTCGCAAAACACACAAGTCTTATTTTCGAAGACTATAAAATTAATCTAATAGATACGCCGGGACACGCCGACTTTTCAGGTGAGGTAGAAAGAGTTCTTGGAATGGTAAACTCTGTACTTTTGCTCGTAGATGCAAAAGAAGGGCCTATGCCACAAACAAGATTCGTTCTCTCGCAAGCTTTAAAAGCAGGTCTTCGCCCAATTGTCGTTCTTAATAAGATCGACCGTCCACACGCAGATCCTGAACACGCACTAAACCTCACATTTGATCTTTTCGTAGAACTTGGAGCTACAAACGAACAGCTCGATTTTGCATACTGCTACTCCTCAGGACTTTCGGGTTACGCTAAAAAGAACTTAAACGACCCAACAGTAGACATGAGACCTCTTTTTGAGATGATCATTGAGCACGTTCCAGAGCCGATGGGATCTTTAGAAACTCCTTTCCTCATGCAAGCAATGACTCTATCGTATAACGACTTTACAGGAAGAGCTGCAACGGGAAGAATTCTTTCAGGCGTACTCACAAAAGGCGACACAGTTACAAGAATTGACGCAGCAACTGGTCATCCAACAACTCACAAGATCACTTTAATTGAAGGGTACAGCGGTCTTAATAAAGTCCCTCTAAATGAGGCGGGTGTTGGCGATATCGTTAGCATTTCAGGTATCCCAGAAGTGATGATTGGCGATACAATATGCGACCCAAATCATGTTGTAGAGCTTCCTCCTATTAAACTCGGCGAGCCTACAGTCTCTGTTGAGATGATGGTAAATTCTAGCCCATTTGTAGGAAAAGAGGGCAAACACGTCACGATGAATAAAATTCGCGACCGTCTCATGAAGGAAAAAAAGGCAAACATCTCCTTAAAAATTGAAGAAATGCCAGGTAAAGACGACTCAATCACAGTTGCAGGAAGAGGAGAGCTACACCTCTCTGTTCTTATCGAAACGATGCGAAGAGAAGGATTTGAGTTTGCTGTTTCAAAGCCAAAAGTGATCATGAAAAAAGTCGACGGGAAAGATTTCGAACCTTTTGAAATCGCTCACATTGAAGTTCCTGAAGAGTTTTCAGGTGCTGTTATCCAAGAGCTTTCCCAAAGAAAAGGAACACTCAAATCTCTTGCGACAAACGAACATCAAATCACCTCCATGGAGTTTTCCATTCCAACACGCGGTTTAATGGGTTTTAGAAACAACTTCCTAACCATGACAAAGGGTGAAGGAATTTTGACCTCCATTTTTGATGAGTATGCAGAAACCAAGGGCGAGATGCCCGGAAGAAAACTTGGCAGCTTAATTGCAAATTGCGCAGGGAAAACAACCCCTCACGCCCTATTCCTTCTACAAGATAGAGGCACCTTCTTCATCGAGCCGGGCGCTGAAATTTACGAAGGAATGATTGTCGGCGAACACTGCAGAGATAATGATCTCATCATCAACGCAGCGAGAGAAAAGCACCTTTCAAACGTTAGGGCTGCAGGCAATGATGAAAACGTCATCCTTGCCCCTCCAAGAGTTCTTACTCTTGAAAGTGCAATCGATTTCATCCAAGATGACGAACTCATCGAAATCACCCCAAAATCGATCCGAATTCGTAAAATTCACCTAAAAGAAGTCGACCGCAAACGAGGCGGCCGCTAAAAGAAACAAAAAAGCCCTTTTTTATAAAAAGAAAGGGCTTTTTTGATTTATTTATACAACAGATGATCTGTAATGAATTAAAGAATTTGCGCTAAGAGTTAGTGTTTGCCTCATAGCCGATGTACTATTTCCATCTACATTAAAGAAAGCACGCTCTGTATGTGGCTTTTTTGCAAATATGTTATAAGGAACCATAAATGATACAATCATTGTAGTGATACTAAGCTCTGCTGAAGCTAGTAATCTTACAGGTATTGAAGCTAAAGTCAAAGCTAAACCTTTCTTCTTAGCTAGGCAATGCCCTAATAGGAAGATTGATGTAATAAGCGCTAAAGCAAAACGAGCAATTGCTTCAATAGGGGCTAAAACTAGCGAAGTAAGCACCGCACCTGATGCATAACAAAATTTTGAACAACGACTCTTACTAACATTATACTCCTGTAAAGAAGCAGCAATAAGATTTCTTGAATAAGAACAACTAATAAGTTTATTTATAATTTCCATAGCAACTCCCTGGTTTAGTCATTTATTATAATTGAATTCTTTGAAATAAAAAAGTAATAATTAATTAAACCGTATTTTTGACAGCTTATTATAGATATACCAAAAGTGATTGAAAAATCGACTTGATAAAAAATCCCTTTAGATTTTTATCAGCATAGCGGCGCCGAAAGAGGCCTCTGTTTTTACAGGACCGATGGAGGCGAGTAAAAAGCTGAAGATGAGCTTAACAAAAAATTCTCAATGTAAATTTAATTCGCTATATTTATAAATCATCTCTCATCATCTTGCAAGCCTAACACTTTTGTTTATCTGCAACCAAAAGCGGCCAGAGATTAATGCTACCGCTTCTCTTTGGTGATTATAAACATCCAATCTGCTTATTCACAACCATTAGTAGGGGGAATGTCACATACAGCATTTTGTTAGCCCGGCGCGAGAGCAGCCGTCATTTACATCGTAGAATGCGGTCTCGAGAGTCGTAGACGTAACCGCTTTTAAATCAAAGTGACATTGTTTTTCAATAAGGCTCTAAGAAAGAATAAGTTAAAAGATAATTCAATTACATAGAGTCTGAAAAAGAGAGGGTCAGAGTTTCTGAATTTTAGTTCTAACCCTCAACCCACTACGAAGTACATTGTTTTTTACAATTGACCATGCATTCAATGTCAGTCGGAGAACACTTCATCATACATTGGTCCATACAGCAACATGATGTTGTATACTGTAATACACAGTTTGCATAATTGTTTGGCTGATCTACTTTACAATCTGCGGCTGCATCGATAGCACAAATTGGCTTACATGGAGTATCTTTCATAATTTTATCCTTTTTTTAATTGATCTGTTTTGACGACGGATAACCTCTTGATTATCGTGAGTCAAAAAAAATTATCATATATATATATATGCTATCTCACTTATTATAAATCTATTGCGCAAAATAATTTAGTCGGTGTTGTTCAAATAATCCGTTATATCTAGAATGCTTTTTTCGAGATATCCGATTGTATTGTTTGATGAATGGATGGGAATGGGGATGACGGAGGTCATTGATCCGGAGAAGCCGGCTGTTTGAATTTCTGATTTTCCGATACCGCGGAGGCCGGATTTATGCTCTAAGCTGCCAGAGAGTATGCATTTTCAGCCTGAGGAATTTCATCCTCTTCCTGAGGCTATTGCTTTTGAGTATCCGGAAATTGTATCGAGAGAAGTGTCGCCATCTTTTGGAGAATGGGAGGATACTATTGCAAGATTTAAACAGAGTGAAATTGAAAAAGTGGTGCTTGCAAGAAAGAGATTTTAAACCACCTCTAAAACAGATTAAATTTGCCTCGCATCTAATTTAAATATAAAGCTCACGTAAAAAAATCTAGGTAACTTTAAATTGGCGGGAAGTATATAAAAAACAGATCTTATGTAAGTATCTATTGGAAAAGCTTTTAATCGGTGCATTTGTCCACAATGAAGATGTAGAGTGACACATTAGGCCAGAAGCACGGTCATTATGACCTGGCGCTGCAAGCGCATACATCGCATTCCCAAACATATAAACCTCTCAATCTACCATTTGCAAACACATTTCTTCTTCAAAACGCGCTAATTCCTCCATAGACCCAATACGATCGTGATAGCCATGAAAAATTAACACTTTTGATTGGAACGCACCGAGAGAAAAGCACCTTTGAAACGTTAGAGCTGCTGGGAATGATGAAAACGTCATCCTTCCCCCCCCCAAAAGTTCTTACTCTTGAAACCTGAGTTTCGGGTTTTAAACCGCAACATAAAAGGCTTCTGAGAAATTTTTAAATTTCAAAGAAGGCTTTTGTGGTTGGCGTGTATATGCCACAAGTCCCGATAGTAAATTAATCAAAAAATTCGCAGGAGATCTCTTGCCGGGAATGCTCTACCTGTGAAATATTTTTTAACTAATCATTTACAGTCTCAATTAGAGAACGTTTTCGAAATAATATCTTGTCCATCAAAGACATAAGTTTTTTTCATTTTTACTCTAAGACCTGTAATGACTTGAAATCCTTGAGTAAATAATCTTTCTGCAATTTTTGAAGATATATAACCTTTACCTCCAAATAATTTTCGCCAAATCCCTGAAGATAATGTTTCAAGCATATTCACATCCGCTACATCAACAGGTGTAAGTTGAAATGCTAATATTTCTCCTTTGTCATCTATAACTAAATGTAATTTAAAGCCATAAAACCATCCTGTTGTAGTTTTTCCTAATTTAGCGAGTCCTTTAAAAACTCTATTTCTTGAGATTCTTTTGTTGTGACAAATTCTAATTGATGTTGAATCAACGAACGAAATTCCACTTATTGCCCATTTAAAATAAAGAAGATATACAAATAACGGAACAAAGAATTTTTTCATTAAAGTAACAAATCTTGCATAGCTAATTAATCGTGGAAATTCACAATGCAAATTTTGCTCTACATGCCTGTAAAAATGTTTAAATATTCGATAATCAGATTGATGAAATAGAACAACAATTGTCATCATTTCTGGAATTGTTAGCTCTGCTTCTGGACCTCTTTTACGACACTAAGTTTCGATCAAGTGTGTGTCCCATTCCGGTTTAAATGTTTTCCAAAAATCATCAATGGAGGAAAATAATTCGACTAAATCATTCATTGTAGACCTCTTTTGTGTTGTGTTTTTTACCAAAGAAATATGTTACACAAATAGACGTCTTTTTTTATACCGTTTTAGAGTTTCACGCATTTAAAGATTCCGACCTCTCTATTTGGCATGCGCCAAATTTCGAGATCGGGGAAGGCCCCTTTTCTGGGACCCAGAAAAGGGGCCGGGACGGGTCGTTCATGCAGCCTTTAGGCGTAATGAAAGGCACGGTTATCTATAAAATTATCCAAACGAAGTATTGAATCCGATAATCTAGTCTGCAACCCGAATAGGGGTCTTGCAGCCAATAGCTGATATGAGAAAGGGGCATTGCAGTAAGGGAGCGAACGAATAGTGTTTTACACAGCGAGCGACTGCAATGCAATAGTTTTATCTGCAAGCAGATAAAACGATCACCACAGTCAGATCAGCCAAAGGGGTGCGGGGGAAGCAGCTTCCCCGACAAATTATGATAAAAAAAAATTATCTATATCATCTTGATTAAGAATTACATAAACTCATAACTCAGATTTGAAAGTGCAATCGATTTCATCCAAGATGACGAACTCATCGAAATCACCTCATAATCGATCCGAATTCATAAAATTAACCTAAATGAAGTTGAGCGCAAACAAGGTGGCCGCTAAAAGAGACAAAAAGCTCTTTCCATAAAAAGAAAGGTTTTTTTAGCTTATTTTTTTAACAATCATTCAGAAATAACTGATAATTAATATTTCATATAATTTCATATAATTTCATTACGAGTAAAAAACAACAAAAAAGGATTTATATGAAAAATTTATCAACTTATTATACACAAGTTTTAACACTGCTACAACAAGGGCAAATGTACAGAAATATTCTAATCTACCAACCAACAACATGGCTGAATTCCTACGGAAATGTTATCTCGACAATAAACGATCTTTCAAATGCAACTTCTAATGATGATTGGTTCACAAAAAATCACCCTAATCTGGCAACCCCCATCCAATACTATTTAACTATGGCTCAAAATGGTACGTCTTATTCTTACTGCGGAGAATTCAAAACTCAATGCGATATAATTTCAAATACTTCTAACGCCACTCCAACACAGGTATTGCAAGGTTATGAAATCTTTGAAGAGGCTTGCAATGGGATGCTAGCGCTTTTATCGACTGTAACACTTCCGAACGTGTAAACTTTAAAAAAAGCCCTTTTTATAAAAAGAAAGGGCTTTTTTGATTTATTTATACAACAGATGATCTATAGAGATTAAAACAGCTTAAACTAAGTGTTAGAGTTCCACTCATCGCAGATAAATTATTTCCATCTACGTCAAAGACAGAACGAGATTCATCATCTGATATATTTTTGCATATCATGTATGGGACCATAAAAGATGCGATCATTGAAGTGAAACTAAGCTCTGCTGAAGCTAACAATCTGACAGGTATTGAAGCTAAAGCTAAACCTTTTTGCCCACCTACAGAGCGTCCTACTAAAAAAATTGAAGAGATAAGCGCTAATGCAAAACGAGCTATTGCTTCCACAGGGGCAATCACTAATGAAGTAAGAACCGCAGCTGATGCATAACAAAATTTTGAGCAACCTCTTTTAAATAGGTCTTTAAACCCATTGCTAATATTATACTCTCGTAATGAGGATGCAATGATATCTCTTGAAAAAGAACAACTAATACTTTTATTTAAAATTTGCATAACAACTCCATGATTATTGCCTTATTATTATAAATATTTAAAGCAATAAAAAAAATATAAAAAAAATTAAAAAGCCTATTTTATAAATTAATCGTATTTTTGCTATAACCCCACCTATAGTCATTTAACTGAAAAATTTCACTTTGGGTAAAAGATCGCTTCAGATTTTGATCAGGCTTTAGAAGCCCCGCTTGTGGTTCACAAGTGGAATGAGCGCGGATCAAAAGATGAAGATGAGATTGATGCGAAAGTGAAATTTTTCAGTTTAATGACCATATACCACCCAGGCAGTAGTTTCCAATTAAAAAAGAAAGCATTTGTTAAACTGAATTTTTGTGAAATAATAATTTTAACCTTCCTTTAAGAAATTATAAAGAAAATTTTATCTTGCGAACTTTCACTTAGATAAGATAGTCTTATCGATTATGAGCGAGTCTGAACAAGTAAAAAAGCGCGTTACAGAGATGTTTGACCAAATCTCTTCAGTTTATGATGTAACAAATAAAATCATCTCTTTTGGAACTGACAAGCTCTGGAGAAAATCTCTTTTAAAACAGATCCCCCTATTAGAAGATCAAACGCTTGTTGATTTAGCAACAGGTACCGGAGAGCAGATTTTAGCTCTTGGAAACTCCCCTTTTATCGGAAAATTTTATGGTTTTGATCTCTCTACAAATATGCTTCTTTTAGGTCAGAAAAAAATTGCTAGAAAAGGGTTAAAGAAAAAGACGCTTTTACAAATTGGAAACGCTTTATCAGTGCCTGTGGCTAACGAATTTTGCGATCTTACCTCAATTTCTTTTGGCATCAGAAACACTACAGAGCCACTTAAGTGTCTTAGTGAAATGCACAGGATTCTAAAATCAAAAGGCCTATGTTTTATTCTCGAATTCTCTCTTCCAAAATCCAAAATCATTAGATCTCTTTATCTTTTTTATTTAAGACACATTCTTCCCAAAATCGGATATCTGATTTCAAAAAACAGAGAGGCTTACTCCTATTTAAATAAAACAATTGAGTCTTTCCCATCTGGAGAGGCTTTTCTTCAAATGATGAAATCAGCAGGATTTTCTTCATGCAAACAAATTCCCCTCTCTTTTGGGATTGTCTCTCTTTATGTGGGAAAAAAGAATTAATTTCTTATCCAATTGTTTTGTATAACGATTCTATTGGATTTGGAACAAGAAAAGTTATTGATCCTAATAAGCCTAGTTTTTGGATTTCCGATTTCCCTTTAAAAAGAAAAACTGATTTCTGGAAAAACATTCCTGAATCACTGTTTTTTCAACCAATAAGCGTTTTTCCAATCCCTATAAATCAAGGTCATTTTACTTATCCAAAACTACTTTCTATCACTGAAACACCCTCTTTTAATGACTTTGAAAAAACAATTAATCGATTTAAACAATCAAAGATAGAAAAAGTTGTTCTTGCAAGAAGAACAACGTTTACGTTTGAAAAAAAAATTTCCCCGATCCAACTGTTTCATTTTCTGAAAAAAAGATCTCCTGACGCTTTTGTTTTTGCAATTATTCTAAGTGATAATTTGGCATTTATTTCAGCAACTCCAGAAAAACTTTTCTTTAGGAAAGGGTTAGAAATAGAAACAGAAGCTCTTGCTGGAACAAAGAGTAGTATTGACGAAAACCTCCTCTTAACATCAGAAAAAGATCTAAAAGAGTTTCTTTTTGTAAAAGAGACATTAACAGATCAATTGCAAAAAATTTGCAACCCATTTAGCAACAATCAAAATATTTCAATTAAAAAAGCAGGAAATGTCTCACATCTTCATTCAACGATTAAGGCCACATTAAAAAAAAGTATTTCAGACGCCGAATTAATTCGCACTCTTCATCCAACACCTGCTATTGGAGGGCGCCCTAAAAAAGAGGCACTTGCATTTATCAACTCTTTCGAACCTTTTGATAGAGGCTTATATGCAGGAAGTTTAGGCCTTCTTTCAAAAAGAGAAAGCAAGGTATTTGTTGGGATTCGATCAGCGCTTATAGAAGAGACAAAACTACATATTTTTTCAGGAGCTGGTATTATCCCTGAATCTAATCCTCTCCATGAATGGCAAGAACTCGATCACAAGCAAGGCCTATATAATTTAAAAAACTATAGCACCTCGATCTAGATCAGCCACCTCTAAAAGAATTTAAGCTATTAACAGAGTTCATAAAGCCTCACATTTAAAAATCGCAATAATTTATTGCATACTTTGAAAAACCCCTACCAAAAAGCTATACCTTTCATAAGATTTATTTCTTTTAAAAAGCTCAGGGTTTTCTGTATAAATTGAAATAGCTCTCAAGCGTCTAGTTTTTTCAGGAAGATATCTTATCACATGTGAATTTGCTCTAACAGACTGAACGACAAATCCAGTGTGATCTTCTTCTGTAAAATCTTTTCTATGAAAAGCTCCTCTCAAGTCATGTTTGAGAGAGTCATCAACAGAGTTAAAAGCCTCTGCAGATTCTTTTACCGCAGCTAAAGCAATTTCGAAATCGGACCTGTACTCTTCAGGTGTATCTTTCAACAACCATCCTATTTGACTTACAGCAGCTAAAATAATATCTCGATCAGAACCAAATCTATTTTTAACTTCCAGATAATAAAACGGACGTTTTCTTATGATAGCCAAAACAACCCTCTTATCCATTAAAACACGAGGAGATGCAAACTCAAATGCTGATGGTTCCCGGCTTACAGCTGCAATAACCACATCCTCATCATCTCGAAGTTGTTTGATTACAAACCTAAGGCTCCTTCCATCTTCTGTTACCTTTTCTATTGCAGTAGCCTTATCGACATATAAAGGTTCTGGAAGGTAGCTTTGAAAATAGTTTGCAATTAAATCTATAGGTGAAAATATGGCAGTCATTTTTTAAATTCTCCTTAGTACAACACGCTAATATTTAAAGATAAATAATTATGGCTTCATCTAGAAATCATAGCTTCAATTTGAAAACCAATTAAGCTATCACAGCAATTCTTTTTTTGTAATAATATTTTTTTCTTATGTACATGAGCGTTCCAAAAAGATTCAGTTTAAAAATCATGAGCACTTGTAAGAAAATAATGAGTACATTTTTTGCTGATAGAAATGTCGTTCATCACCAATTCCAATGGAAACTTAACATCTTTAGCTAAAACAACAAGAAAATACCATACTATAGTCATTAAAGTGAAATTTTTCAGTTTAATGACTATAGATCAGTAGGACACACTGATTGATAAATCTTTCTAGTGTATTCTTGTTTGTAAGATAGTAATAGACTAGCTTCCCATAAAAGTGCAGATTTAGATTCACTATATCAGCAGGTGGGTCTCCTTGAGATTGAATCACGTCTTCACAAATTGCGATATGATCATCACTTTCCTCTAAAAAGCCCTTAATGACGCTGGCTCATGTGATAAGCCCATTCGTCTCTTCTTTCTTTCTCAGCAACTTCTTTGCGATGTGCAATTATATTACAAATACGATTAAAAATTTTATTTGCAATACTTGCGAGCAGATGCATGTAAGATTCGTCCATATCATTTAAAGCCACTAAAGAATTTGATCTTATCCATTCGACTTTTTCTTTAACACGAAAGGTTTCATCCTTACCAAAGGTAGGATCAAGCATAATTTTTAAATAGTCGAGGTCTTTTGCAAATTTCTTCTCCGTTTTCATCAAAATTTTATCGCAAATTTCTTGAATTTCTTGATCTTTTTGACTTAATTTTAAATACAACTCCTCTTCAGTAAGCAGTTCCATTGCAAATTCCTCTGAAGAGCACGAATCTCCTCGGCACCTAATAAAATCCATATGTTTTTACCTCCTTAAATGTTTAATTATAGAAAATTTAACAGAGAGGAAAAAAATATTTAGAGTATTTAATACTCTATTGATATTATATATAATAAAAAATTATTAATCATTATTATGAATGGCTCTGTTTCCTAATTCAGACTAAAATCTAAAGAGAATTAAGTTTTGTAAAAAATGCGCTCTGGAGAACCCCTGCGCCCCCCGAGGCCGATTTTAGCTTAGGCAAATCGCATTTTATTTGGGTTCGGATACAGAGTATACTCTCACCTCTTAAAGATCCTACGGACAAACAAAATGCGATTTTCCGTTGCCATAATCGGCCATAGGCTACGACCACATTGGAAGGTGGTCGTAGAATATTCAAAAGGAACATTACTTCGTATGTAATATTTAATTCCGACCTCTCGGGCATGCTCACGCATTGTCTCAAGATCGGCCAGGGGGGCTACCCGCGCTGCTCAAGCGCGCGGTGCCCCTTCCCGGTATTTTCGTGCAGCCGAAGGCGAAAAGAAAATGACGTATTGAAAAAGCCGGACGTCCTTTTAAATTTTCTGACGATGCAATTTTAACCCTTCTGATTTTGAAATTCGTTTATCATCTTCCATTTAGACAACTTGCGGGATTTACAAAATCCCTTATTGCAATCCTACATCTTTCTATTCAAGTTCCTCATTACAGTTGTATCAATAAAAGGATGAAGAAATTGCAGATTCCCTCTCATCTCCTTTCCAAACGTGGCATTACCGATATTGTTTTTGATACAACCGGAGTTCGTATCTATTCAGCAGGTCAGTGGAAAAAAGAAAAATATGGTGGAAGACGCCGATGGAAAAAAATTCATCTTGGAATCAATTTAGCGACCAAAGAAATCATCTTTGCAAAGGCAACGAATGAACACACTCATGATCTTGCTCATATTGAAGATGTTCTAAACAAAGGAAATCTCCGAAGAGGTAAATTGCTTATCGATGGAATTGCTGATACTCACGATCTTTATGATCTCTCAGCTTGTTATCAAAAAGATCTGTTAACCCCTCCTCGTAAAGGTGCAAGCCCCTTTACAGGATCGAAATCAAGGCAAAATCATGTAAATTTGATTCGGGCTTTGGGCGGCGATGATATTGCTCGTTCTATTTGGGCTAAACTTACCGGATACAATGAAAGAGCGCATGTAGAAGGAACATTCTCAAGGTGGAAGCGAGTTCTGGGGGAAGATCTTTCTAGCAGGTCTGATAAAAATATCGACTTAGAAGTTCACGTTAAATCATTGATATTAAATAAATGAATAAATCTAAAATTTCAAAATAAATCAGCTAATTATGAATAGCAAAGGTGATTTTCTTCGAAAATCACGCTGCTTGCAGATTTTTTTGAATTAGGAAACAGAGCCTATCAGATGCATAAACAAAAGCAATCGAGTCTCTCTTTATAGCAGCAAAAACAACCTCTTCATCATCTTTAAGTTTTGAAGATGCCTTTGATAGAGCTGTCGGATAGCTTTTTACCGCAATCAAAACAATCTTTTTATCTCGCCGAAAATGATGTGGTACATAATGAAGTAAAAATCCAAACATTTTTACTGCAGCTAATACAACTTTTTCATCACTCTTGAGACGATTTGATAGACATACAAAATTCATCGGATCTTTTCTTATGATCGCTATTGCTTTATCTCTTTCATCTAAGGCGGTTACAACTGGTAAGCGACTTGTTGCAAAACAGGAACTACTTTCTATATGTTTCATAAAACAGTTCTAGAATTTAAAAAGCTACAATTCAAAGATCTAAATTTCCATAGAGCTATCTCTATTCTATAGTCATTGTAGTCGATTACATTTCATTTCGCAATTATTAGGTAATGATGTTTGGAAATTTCAGAATTTTTTTTTAGAAAAAAGCGTATAAATTAAAACAAATGCTCTTGCTGAAAGAGCGACTACTATTGACGAGAGGCTTTTTTTAATCCCTTGGAAAAACCGGAGAGAATTTCTTTTTATAAAAGAAACATTAACAGATCAATTGCAAAAAATTTGCAAGCCATTTAGCATTAACCAAAATTTTTTAATTAAAAAAGCAGGAAATGTGTTGCACCTTCATTCGACGATTAAGGCCACATTAAAAAAAACTATTTCTGATGCTGAATTAATTCGCACTCTTCATCCTACCCCTGCAATTGATGGGCGCTCTAAAAATGAAGCGCTTGCATTTATTAACTCTTTTGAACCTTTTGATAGAGGCTTATATGCAGGAAGTTTAGGCCTTTTTTCAAAAAGAGAAAGCAAGGTATTTGCTCGGATTCGATCAGGGCTCATACAAGAGACAAAACTACATATTTTTTCAGGAGCTGGTATTATCTTTGAATCTAATCCTCTCCATGAATGGCAAGAACTTGATCATAAACAAGGATTATTCCATATATGTTAACGATAGATGCTTTGAATGAATCAAATGCAAAACTCATCATTTCAGAACTTGTAAAATCATCTGTTCGTCACTTTCTAATAGCCCCAGGATCTAGATCTACTCCTTTAACTCTTGCTGCCTCTGAAAACCCATTAGCTAAAACAATTGTTCATTTTGATGAAAGGGGTTTAAGTTTTGCAGCTCTTGGGATTGCAAAATCTACCCAAAATCCAGTCTGTCTAATTTGTACTTCAGGAACTGCTCTTGCTAATTTTTATCCAGCAATTGTAGAAGCTGCAATGAGTTATCTCCCACTAATTATTTTAGTAGCTGATAGACCGGCAGAATTACGAGATGTGGGCTGTAATCAGACAATTGATCAAGTAAAAATGTTTGGAAATTATCTCAAGTGGGAAATCGACTTGCCATGCTCAGACCCCCATCTTCCTAATGAATTTTTAAAAGGGGCAATTGATCAAGCCTGTTTTCAGGCGAAAAACAGCCCTGGAGGACCTGTTTTAATTAACACCATGATTCGAGAACCACTTTTTTCAAAATCAGGAAGAGCTCATATCTCTGAAGAAAAAAATCCTCTTCCGAAGACAACCTATTATATGTCTGAAAAGACACTCCATGAAGAAGACCTTATATCGATTTCAGAGCACCTATCTAAATATGAAAAGGGAGTAATTGTTGTAGGAAGCTTGCCCCCTACCAAAAACCTAGATGCCATTTACTCACTTGCAATGAAATTACAATGGCCTATTTTTGCAGATGCTTTATCAGGAGTTAGATCTTTAGGAAGAGATTCCTCATTGATTCCCTTTTATAACCATCTAATTCAAACAACATATTCGAGCGAAAAAATGATTCCCGATGTTGTGTTATACTTAGGAAGCACAATCGTTTCTAAAACTCTTTTAAAATGGCTTGATTCATTTTCTCCAAAAAAGTTTTATCATGTGGCAAATTTTCCAGGAAGGCACGACCCTAATCACCAAATCACAGATCGGATCGAATGCGACCCTGTCTTATTTTGTCAAAATGCGCAATTCTTTATAAGGAAAAGAACTCCAACCATCTGGCTAAGTCTTTGGAAAGAATACTCTCTGCAAATTGAAGAGATCTTATCTGATTTTTTTGAAAATTCCCTAGAGCTTTCAGAGCCTCAAGTTGTTTTTTCTCTCACGAGGTCGAATTCGGAACTCTTTTCATTCTTCTTTTCAGCAAGCCTACCCATCAGGTACGCCGACAATTTCTTTTTTCCAAAAGAGCCCTCCGCTCTTATGCTGTCTAATAGAGGCGCCTCTGGTATAGACGGAGTGATTGCCTCCTCTATTGGAGTTGCAGAGGGTAGCGGAAAACCAGTTATTTGTTTTATTGGAGATCTTGCCTGCTTGCATGATATAAATAGTTTAGCTTTAGCAAAACAGCTAGAACTTCCTATTATTTTTATCGTCTTAAATAATTCTGGTGGAGGGATATTTAATTTCCTTCCGATATCTGAAAACCAGAAATTTATGGATGTCTTTCTCTCGGCAAAACACTCATTAAAAATGGAGGGATTTGCAAAAGCATTTAATATTACCTACACAAAAGCTTCTTCTTTATCTGACTACCAAACCTCACTCAGTATTGCAATCGAAAATCCAACACTTCAAATCATTGAAGTAGAAACAAATGCTCATGAAAATTACCTTTTTCATCAGCAAATTGAAGAGCATGTAAGAAAACGAATGTCAAAAGGTAAAAAGGAAAAGCAGTTATATACGACCTCATTAAAAGAATAGGTCCTATTTTCTTTGCACAAAAAGGGCCTCTTCATAAACCCTCTCTTGTTTTTTTACACGGCTTTTTAGGTTGTCACACTGACTGGAGTGACTACTTTAAACATTTTAGTAAAGATTATAACTGCATAGCAATTGATTTGCCAGGTCACGGCAGATCAAAGATGTATGAACTATTCAACCTAATAGATCTAATTCCAAAAAAATCCCACATTATTGGTTATTCCATGGGAGGAAGAATTGCTTTAGAGTTGCTATCTTCCTACCCCAAACATTTTGATAAGGCGGTTATTCTATCTGCTCATTTGGGTTTAAAGACAGCAGAAGAGAAGCGAATTCGCCTCTATGAAGAGGAGCTTTTAATTGATAAAATTCGTAGCGAAGGGGTAGTATCTTTTGTAAAAACATGGTACCAAAAACCACTTTTTGAAAATGCTCCTGTTCCCTCTTATAGATATAGGCAATCCCCTGATTTACTAATCGAGGCCATTAAAAAATTTAGTCTTGCTAAACAACAAAATTTTTGGAATTCTTTATCAAAACTCAGCTCTTTTGCAACTTTTCTATATGGAGAGCATGACAAAGCTTATAAAAAGACAGTTGATGAGCTTTTTGCAAATAAAGCATCTGTTCATCTCATCAAAGAAAGCTCTCATGCTATTCACTTGCAAAATGTTAGAGACTGTATTAATCACATAGAAAGGAGCATCCATGCTGACAAAAGAATCAGAAATAGTTTGGAATCAAATCGGAGAGTTTGAAGATGTTATTTTTCATAAACATCAAGGGATTGCAAAAATTACAATTAACAGACCCGAGGTAAGAAATGCTTTTCGACCAAAAACTGTAGAAGAGATGCGCACCTGTTTTCAAAATGCAAGAAAAGATGAATCTATTGGTGTTATTATTTTAACAGGAGCTGGCACAAAAGCTTTTTGTTCTGGTGGAGACCAAAAAATTCGAGGCCACGCAGGGTATAAATCAGAAGAGGGTCAAGATCTATTAAATGTGCTAGATTTGCAAAGAGAGATAAGGTCTCTTCCTAAACCTGTGATTGCAATGGTTGCGGGGTATGCAATTGGTGGTGGTCATGTACTTCATCTTGTTTGCGATTTAACAATAGCTGCAGATAATGCAATTTTCGGACAAGTAGGACCTAAAGTTGGATCTTTTGATGGAGGTTTTGGAGCAAGCTACCTTGCAAGAATTGTAGGGCAAAAAAAAGCAAAAGAGATCTGGTTTCTTTGCAAACAATATAACGCTTATGAAGCTTTAGAGATGGGCCTCATCAATACCATTGCCCCTTTGGAAAACTTGGAAGAGACAACAATTAATTGGTGCAATCAAATTCTTAAACACTCCCCTTTAGCTCTTAGATGTTTAAAAGCAGCTTTTCATGCTGACTGCGATGGGCAAGCTGGCCTACAAGAACTCTCTGGACATGCAACGATGCTTTATTATATGACCGATGAGGCAAAAGAGGGGCGAAATGCCTTTTTAGAAAAAAGAGCCCCTAATTTTTCAAAATTTCCAAAAAGAGGGTAATTGATGAAACTCTCTTTATGGCTTGAGGCCTCTCGCCCAAAAACACTAATTGCAAGCATATCACCTGTTCTTATTGGCTCTGCAATTAGCCTAAGTTTTAAATCGTTTTCTTTTCTTATTCTTCTAAACTCTCTTCTGACTGCTATATTTCTCCAAATCGGAACAAATCTTGCAAACGACTATTTTGACTCGAAAAAAGGGTCGGACAGAGAGACTCGAATCGGTCCTAGAAGAATTATGCAAAAAGGTCTTGTCAGAGAGGATGCAATGAAGCGAGCTATTTTTATCTCGTTTCTTATAGCCGCTTCTTCTTGCATCTTTCTTATTTCTAAGGGAGGTCCTTTAATTAGCTACTTACTTGTCTTAGCAGTTCTTCTCGGTATCGGCTACACAGCAGGCCCTTTTGCTTTAGCTTATATAGGACTTGGTGATGTTGTTGTTTTTTTCTTTTTTGGCTGTGTAGCTACGCTAATGACAGCTTATCTTCAAACGGGAAAATTTCTGATTGAAGCTTTTATTGGAGGAATAGCCCCGGGCGCTCTATCCACTGCAATCCTTACGGCAAATAATTTACGCGATCGCATAGAGGATGAAAAAGCGAACAAAAAAACTTTAATCGTCCGCTTCGGCGACAAGTTTGGAAAATGGGAGTATACATTTTTTGTAATTCTTGCTTTTTTTATCCCGTTTTTTATGAAAAACGTGTTTCATTTTAATAGCTTGATTTTACTTACTTTTTTCCCCTCTCTTTATGCACTTCTTTTAATTAGAGATGTGTGGCAGGCAAAAACCTTTCAAGATTATCTCCCACTTCTGCCAAAAACGTCGCTTCTTTTAACTCTATATACCATTTTATTCTGTTTAGGACTCTTAAGATGAAACTTACAAAATTTGAAATCTATTCCTACGAACTTCCGACTATTTTTGGTTCTAAAAAAGGACTTCTTGTCAGGCTAACTAATGATTTAGGAAAAGAGGGCGTTGGAGAAATTGCACCGTTAGAAAATAGAAGTGCAGAAAGTTTACAAGAGGCTTTAGCTTTTACAAAAAATCTTCGACTTCGCTTTTTAAAAGGAGATTTTACCAAAGTTTTATTCCCCCCCTCTGTTATGTTCGGAATGGAAATGGCCCTCTCCTCTCTTCTTTTTCCCCTAACAGAAGACCTAACCTTTAAAATATACTCAAATAAACTAAAGTTAAAAGACTTAAGCGTTGAAGAGGCTGTGTCTCTTTGCAAAAATGAGAGCGGCCCTCTGAGAGTTGATTTAAATAGAAGCTGGGATCTAGAGAAAACAATTGCATTTTGCAACCATTTTCAAAAAGAGGATTTTCACTACATTGAAGAGCCTGTCTCAAAGTTTAGAGATATTGAAATATTTCAAAATGAGACAGGTTTTCCTTACGCAATTGATGAGCATTTATCCCACCACCCCCTAGAAAGAATCGTATCTTTGAAAGGCCTTACTCACCTTGTTGTAAAACCGACTCTGCACGGAGGTTTTACCCAGTGTGAAAAAATTATCAAAAGCTCCTCCTTTATTAAAGTTGTTTTTTCAAGCTCTTACGAAACTCCGGTAGGGCTTATGGGGATTGCTAAAATCGCATCTTTTCTTACTCCAAATGAACGAATAGGAATTGACACAGCCTCTATTTATAAAGAGCCCCTTTTTCATTTTGATCCAAAAGAAGAGCTCATCAGAAAAGAGCTTTATCAATCGCCACCAATTCCGTGGGAAAAGCTTGAAAAAATCGTATGAATCCAATTTTTTTTGCTTACCCAACAAAAGAGTCAGCCTCTTTTATTCTCCATCGACTAAAAGAAAATCTTCCCTTATTTCCTATCTCACCAAAACAACTCTCTCTACCTGAAATCGACCTTCCCTCCTCTGGTGTAGTAATTTCGACATCAGGTTCTTTAGGAAAACCAAAAAGAGCTCATCTCACCTACGATAACCTTTTTGCATCGTTTAGTTTTTCTCACCCAGATCTTAGATTAACACCACTCGATTACTACCTTCTCTCTGTTCCTTTATATCATATTAGTGGCCTATCGATTTTAACAAGGTGTCACTTTTCTGGAGCAAAACTAGTTTTTCCCGAATCTCAAGATGATTCCAAAGTCACTCACATCTCATTTGTCCCAACACAGCTAAAAAGATTTTTAGAAAACCCTAAAAAATACCCAAAGCTCAAAGCAATCCTTGTAGGTGGCGCTCCAATTCCGTATGCTCTTTGCAATGAGGCATACAAAAAAGGTTTTCCTATCTACATCACTTATGGAATGACAGAGATGTCTTCTCAAATTGCAACTGAGAAATTCTGTCCTAAAAAAGGGATTGCTTTTGGATTACCTCTTCCGGAACGAAATCTCAAAATTGTCAAAGGTGAAATCTATGTGAGAGGAAAAACTCTTTTCAAAGGCTACATCGATCTCCCCTCGCCATTTATAGACGGCTGGTTTCCTACAAAAGATCTTGGCAAAATCGGTCCAAATGGCCTTGAGATCTTAGGAAGAAAAGATTCTATGTTTATCTCAGGTGGCGAAAACATCCACCCCGAAGAAATTCAGCTCGCCCTTCTCTCTCATCCGAAAATAGAAAGAGCAAAAGTCTCGTCCCGCCTCGACGATGAATTTGGAGCGCGTCCCGTAGCAACTATTCAAACAGTTTTACAAAAAGAAGAAATAAGAGAGTATCTACAATCGACTCTCCCAAAATTCAAAATCCCATCTCCAAACGACATTACTTTAAATCCCATAGACTACAATTGGACTAAGTAACTCACTCGCATTACCTAAAAAATTCACTTTAATGACTAAACCCCAAGTAAACTCAAAAATTGGTTCAAAACATCTTTGTTTCAATGAAAAAATGGTGGAAGATCGATGTCTGGTATGTTCTATCTCAGAAATGTTCTTCAATTGATCATTAACGGTTTCGATTTAAGACCGTTTGCGTAGCAAGATTTTATTCATTATGGGGAGTAATTTTTGTTTCATTTTTGCTCGAAGTCCCCCAATAAGATGAACTTGTCGTAAGAAAAGACTTTCCGCTTGTCTAGCGGAAATATAACCTTTATCTCCAAATAATTTACCCCAA
>Ga0194124_10001972_pt1 | contig 24363 bp, 9 predicted proteins | sample TA2KigCas0mmetaG_FD_148605 | JGI IMG/M metagenome (GOLD analysis project Ga0194124, IMG submission 148605) | Freshwater microbial communities from Lake Tanganyika, Tanzania - TA2015031 Kigoma Deep Cast 0m | ecosystem: Environmental > Aquatic > Freshwater > Lake | place: Tanzania: Lake Tanganyika...
TAATATCACCCCCAGCATCTATAACACGTTTAACTAGATTTTTCTCCATAACTTATTTAATATAACTAATTTATATTAAAAAATCAAATTTTTTATAAAGTTTATTTTAAGAGCAATCTCCATCTTGAGTACAAGAACTTCCAGGAATAATAGTACCACCAGCATCTACTGTTGGGTAGGTTGAACTACATATATGAATATTATCCCCACCAGCTAAACTTGTGTCTATACTACCTCCTCCACAAGCTGTGTATTGATAACTTATTGTATTAAATGTCTCATTTAGAATTTCATAGCAGTTACAAGTAGTATAACTATACCACTCACTCATAGCATGAGGAGCAGTTTGGTTTAAACTTCCACTTAATCCACCTAAATAAAACTGTGACCCTACTGCAGGTGTATTACCTCCAGCTAATGAGGAGTTAGCCGTATTAGATGCCCTACCTAATACAGTATTAAACATACTCATAGAAATAGGACCACTCGCTGGGATTGGCATAATTTATTTATTCTATAGTCGTAGTCGTAGTAGTAGTACTAGTAGTAGTTGTAGTCAACCATGGGGATTGTAGAGTAACTACTGGTGGATTAATCTGATTAGCAATTTGTTGTGCTAATCCAGTTTTTAAATTATCTACAGATCCAGTACCCATAGCGTTTTCTACCCATTCCTGTACTACAGGTAATGTTAAATCCTCAAAAGGAATAAAGGATCCAGTATGCATTGGAATACCTTGTGTACCAATGCTAGTAGCTGTGTAAAGAGATCCGCTATATTCCTCAGATGCGTGTAATTGCCAGTGAGCAATAAACACGTAATCTGGTCCTTCAGATGAGGTTGGGTAACACTCTAATGGGTTAATTGTCCAATTGTAAGAAACTGCCATTGTAATTTAGTTTTTATTTTTGTGATAATAAATATTTAAGATCTTCGATTTGGCGCTGTTGTTCCTTGATTGCTTCAACGAGTAGCACTGTAATACCTTTGTCGCGTAGTGATAATAATCCGTTATCGTTTTTACGTACTAGCTCTGGTATAATTTCCTGTACCTCCTGTGCTATAAATCCAATATCATCTTTAATACCAGTCATTTGGTTTGCTTCAGTATCTTCTTTCCAAGTAAATGATATACCTTGTAGTTTAGTAATTTTATCTAAAGCACCTTTAAGTGGTTTAATGTTTGTTTTAAGGGAAATGTCTGATGGTGAACCATAAGCTACAACATCTCCTGTTACTGTCCATGTGCCAGTGTTTAAACGACCTTGTAGAGTTAAAGCACTACCATTTTTTAAATAGAATCTAAAATCACCACCATACTCAACAAATGACATTTGGTCACCTGCTGTAACACTATAATCATTAGTGGTAGATGGAATACCTCTTAAAATTAAACCATGATAAGCATCTAAACCATTTATTTGTCCATAATTGCTATTTTGAAGAAGATATAATGTTGGAGCTGTCGCTGTAGCAGTAGATGATCTAATATCAAGTTGAGCTAATGGAGATGTAGTACCTATACCTACATTACCTCCAGAGGTAATAAGTAATCTATCAGAACCAGCAGTATAATCATATATTCTAAACCCAGTTGAATTATTATTTGCTATTGCAAAAGGAGTTGCTCCTGACCCATCCATTCTTATAACTGCACTACCTGATATGTGTAATTTTTCTGATGGTGATGTAGTACCTATACCAACACTACCACTACTTAATATCATTGATATAATGTTGGTTCCAGTATCTTGTCCAGTTATGATAGCTGTACCTCCAGATGTGATATCAAATCCTAAAGTACCTACTCCTGCTCTTACTAAAGCAAGTTGAGTTTGTCTTGATACGTGAGTTGTAATTACACCTCTATCTAAAAATCCACTACCATCATCTATACTTAAAGCAGCTGCTGCTGCAGAAGGTGTTCTAAGACTAAGTCTATATGATGGACCTGTAGTACCTATACCTACATTACCTCCAGCTGTTATTCTCATTGCTGCTGCTACACCAGCTAAGTTATTTGTGCTACCTCCAGTTGTTGTTCCAGCATTTACAATAAAATCTATTTTATTTGCACCGCCGCCGTTATCTGTTGCAATAACCAATCTATCTCCCCCTGCTTCATATCCAAAATATCCAACTCCGTATCCTGAAGCATGAGTAACAAGTAAAGCGTCTCCACCACTCATTGCTCCAAGTTCTAAAAACCTACTATTGCCTCCTCCTGAAAAGTTTAATGTTGCTGAAAGATTACCTGCGTATGTATTTCCACTAACTGCTAGCGTTTGCCCTGGATTTGTAGTACCAATACCTACGTTACCGCCTGATGTGATACGCATGTATTCTGTAGTACCTGTTTGTAAATTACCAAATAATATATTTTTACTAGTACCAGCTCCTATTGACATATCTCCAGCAGCAGCTGTTGTTAAGAAATGTCCAGAAGTTTGTGATAAAGCTACTGTTCCTCCTCCTGTTCCCCCATTATTTACAAGAGTTATATAGGTATATGAAGTAAATCCCGATCCTCCTACAGTTATTCCATTTGCATAAACTTGAAGTTTATCTATTGGGTTTGTAGTACCTATACCAACATTACCATTATTAAAGTAGTTTGCACTTTGCCCTATCTTTACAATATCCGTTGAAGAAGCATTAGTTAAAAACATATCAAAATTCTGGTCTACTCTCCATCTATATTGATTAGATGAATCTGTAGCTCGATAAATGTTTACTGCTGCTGATGTTGATTTTATATCAAGTTGGGCTTGTGGTGATGTAGTACCTATACCAACATTACCTGCGCTTGTGAGGCGCATTATCTCACTATTATTAGTAGAAAAGGCTATTGTATTTGCTACTGGGAAGAATATACCTGTACTTGTGTATGATTCATTTCTAATCATAGGGTCAGTAGCATTTCCTCCATCTTGGATATAAAGTCTTGTAGCTCTTATATTACCAGCAACATGAAGTAAGTATGATGGTGCTGTAGTACCTATACCAACATTACCTGCACTTTTAGCAAATATAGCATTTCTAGCTATACTTACATCACCACCAGAAATCCAGTTAAGATACATTGTAGATATAGCACCAGCTGAAGTGTAAGTGTTTATTTCATTTGCATTTTCAAATGATGTGAAATAAGTTGTTGCACCATGCCAAAATCTAGATGTACCGTTGTATACATCTAATTTAGCTCCTGGTGAAGTCGTACCTATACCAACATTACCATCAGGCTGTATAAATAATCCTTGAGTTGTAGCACTAAATCTATTATTAACTACTGGAAATTCATATCTATTAAATCCTAATAGCCCTGCTACTGATGCTCCTGTACCTGTACCTGATGATTCTGTTAAGGCTGTATTTGAGGTAATTTTTACAGTTACACCCATTGTAGCACAAGCACCACCAATAGAGCGAAGACGTAATTCTAAATTACCGCCAGTAGTGGCTAATCTAGCATCTACTACAACACCATTTCTATCACCAGCATAATGGGCTTGTGTTCTACTTGGAAGTTGAACCCAATCTGTTGTTGCACCAGTGTAATAGTTAAATATTACTTCAAATTTAGAGTATTCAATTGTACCACAATCATGGTGGGAAATTTCAATAGTAGTATATTGACCTAATCCAGTAGTTGGTATATAACCAATTTCAGTATAAGCATTATTAGTTGAAGCTACTGATCTATATATTGTGTAATTATATTGGTCTAATGCAGTGTAAGATGAATTATTATTTAATCTAATAGGACCTCCAACAACTACGAATTTTTGAGGAACAGATGTAGTACCTATACCTACATTTCCTCCAGCATTTTGTAATATTAAAGGATTACTATTTCTAGCATTAATATATAACCCTGCTCCATCTCCCCACTGTATAATATCTTGTTCATTTCCTCCTCCTTTTACTCGTAAAGTAAATGCTTCAGCATAGTTATAGTTTGCACTTAATACTGCATAATAGCTAGATTGTTCAGATAATGTTTGTAATCTTAATTGATTACCATTAACACCACCTACTGTTAATCTGTTTGATGGTGCTGTTGTACCTATACCAACATTACCACTACTTCTCAATATTGTCATATATTGAGTACCACCCTTAGATAAACTAATACTTAAATCAGTTGATCCAAATCCTCCAATAAACCATTTTTCTGTTGAACCATTGTATAAACTATATCCGTAATATCCGTCTGTTGCTGAATCTGCAGTAAAGTAAGCTCCAGCAGTAGTAGTTTTTGATCTAATAATAGTATCATTAGTTGTTTTAACAACATCTAATTTTTCACCTGGTGATGTAGTACCTATACCAACATTACCATCAGCAGCAATACGCATTTTTTCTGTTGGATTGACATTAGTAGTGGATGTACCAAAAGCTAAATATGTAAGACCTCCACCTATGTGTTCTGCTGTAATTGAAGAATAGTGGTTATTGTCACCTCCTATTAAAATTACAGATGTTCCATTATTTGCACCCACAGTTCCACTGCGTATAGCAAGTTTAACGTTTGCAATTGTACCACCATATCCACTATTAGGGGTAGAGGTTCCTATACTAACAGCACCACTAGCGCTTACATATAGTGCGTTTGCTCCTGCTGTTCCTGCACCATCTACTTTAAAAACACCTTCTGTAGATCCAGAAACATGAAGAAGTGCTGATGGTGATGTAGTACCTATACCTACATTACCTGTAGATGGAGCGATTACTATTCTAGATGCACTGTTTGTTATATCTTTAATTTCAAAACCACCATTTGAAACACCTGTTATGTATGGGTTAATTACATAATTATTTCCGCCACTAAAGTTAGCTGTTGAAAGAGTCAAGGTGTTATATCCACCAGTAGTCAGTTTTAGATTTAGTACGTCTCCAGCGTGTTCCACCTGCAGCTTAGCAGCAGGATTAGTAGTACCTATACCAACAAGACCATTATCATAAATTGTACTATCTCCAATAGTGGTAGCACCTGTAAATTTAGCTACATAGTTTGTTGTACCACCTGGACTAACACCAGTGGCTCCTTGAGTTCCTTGGGTACCCTGAGTACCAGTTGTACCCTGTGTTCCAGTTGTACCCTGTGTGCCTGTAGTACCTTGAGCACCTGTTGTTCCTTGGGCACCTGTTGTTCCTTGGGTTCCTGTTGTGCCTTGAGCACCAGTAGTACCTTGGGTACCAGTAGTACCTTGGGTACCAGTTGTTCCTTGAGTACCTGTAGTACCTTGGGTACCAGTAGTACCTTGAGTACCAGTAGTACCTTGGGTACCAGTTGTACCTTGGGTACCAGTTGTACCTTGAGCACCTGTTGTGCCTTGGGTTCCTGTTGTTCCTTGGGCACCAGTAGTACCCTGAGTACCTGTAGTACCTTGTGCGCCTATAGTTCCTTGAGTACCTGTAGTTCCTTGAGTGCCAGTTATACCTTGTACGCCTTGAGTCCCAATAGTACCTTGCGTACCAGTAGTACCTTGAGCTCCAGTAGTACCTTGGGTTCCAGTAGTTCCTTGAGTACCTGTAGTACCCTGAGCACCTGTAGTTCCTTGAGTTCCGGTTATACCTTGTATACCTTGGGTACCTGTAGTTCCTTGAGCTCCAGTTATACCTTGTATGCCTTGAGCTCCAGTGATACCTTGAACACCTTGAGTACCTATAATACCCTGAATTCCTTGTATACCTTGGGCTCCAGTTATACCTTGAGCACCTTGTATACCCTGTATACCTTGAATACCTTGTACACCTTGTAGACTTAAATTAGTTCTATATCTAAAGTTACCACTAGCATCAGCTACCACAATATTAGTTTCTGATGATCCTAAAGGTATGTTTTGAAAAGCAAAGCTACCACTTACACCTACTGAACCAGTAAATTGGTGAGTATTAGAGGATAGAGTTCCAAAACGAGTAGATCCAGTTACAAAGTCAGTAGATGAGGTTATAGTTTGTACAACTAACGTTTGTGCTGTAAGTGTACCAGTAGATGTTATATTTCCTGTTACTGATAATAAGGAACCATCAAATGTCATATTTGCCTCTCCATTAAATGGAGTAGCACCATTACCAGTAGCTGTAACTACAAAATTATTAGTATTGTTTGTTATTGAGTTTGCAGCACTACCTTGAATACCTTGTATGCCTTGTGTACCAGTAATACCTTGGATACCCTGAGTACCTGTTATTCCTTGTATACCTTGTGTACCAGTAGTACCTTGAGCACCTGTAGTGCCTTGTGTACCAGTAGTACCCTGAGTGCCCGTTATACCTTGTGTGCCTGTAGTGCCTTGAACACCTTGTGTACCAATAGTACCCTGAGATCCTGTTATGCCTTGTATACCTTGAGCTCCTGTTATACCTTGAGTACCTATTGTACCTTGTACACCTTGAATTCCAGTTATACCCTGAATACCTTGTGTACCAATAGTTCCTTGTGTACCAATTATACCTTGTATACCTTGGGTTCCAGTAATACCTTGTGTACCTATTGTGCCTTGAGCACCTGTAGTACCTTGGGATCCAGTTACACCTTGAGCTCCTATTATACCTTGTATGCCTTGAGTTCCTGTAGTACCTTGAGATCCAGTTATGCCTTGTATGCCTTGAGCTCCAGTAATGCCTTGTGTGCCTGTTGTACCTTGTGTGCCTATAGTGCCTTGAGTACCTGTTATGCCTTGAATACCTTGGGATCCTGTTACCCCTTGTGTGCCTGTAATACCTTGAATACCTTGGGCACCAGTTATACCTTGAGTACCAGTTGTACCCTGAGTACCTGTAGTACCTTGAGATCCAGTTACCCCTTGTGTACCCGTTGTACCCTGAGTACCTGTAGTACCTTGAGCTCCAGTTGTGCCTTGAGATCCAGTTACTCCTTGAGCGCCTGTAGTTCCTTGAGTTCCAGTAATACCTTGTACACCTTGAGATCCAGTTACCCCTTGTGTACCTGTTATACCTTGTGTACCTGTTGTACCTTGGGATCCTGTTACACCTTGGGCTCCAGTAGTACCTTGCGTACCAGTAGTACCTTGAGTACCTGTAATTCCCTGAGCACCTGTTGTGCCTTGTGTACCAGTAATACCTTGGGCACCTGTTATGCCTTGTGTACCTGTTGTACCTTGAGATCCAGTTATGCCTTGTATGCCTTGAGCACCAGTAGTGCCTTGTGTACCAGTAGTACCCTGAGTACCTGTAATGCCTTGTATGCCTTGAGCTCCAGTTATACCTTGAACACCTTGTGCACCAGTAATACCCTGAGTGCCTTGTAGGCTTAAATCAGTTCTAAATTTAAAACCTCCATTATTGTCTGTAACTACAATTTTATTTTCTGTAGTACCTTGTAAAATTGATGGTATTGCTAATGATCCAGTTATCGATACACTACCAGTAAACTGATGGGTATTAGCTAATAATGTTCCAAATCTTGTTGATCCAGTTATAAATTCGGTAGATGATGTAATTACTTGGGCTACAATTGTTTGAGCCGTTAAAGTATTAGTGATAGTTAGGCTACCAGATATATGTGCATTACCTGTTTGATTTGATGAACCGCTTATAGAAAAGGAACCAGTAACTAAACCACTATCTATTACCATATTATGTTACGATTATATGGTATAAATATTAAGGTGCCATGCTGCCTGTGTCAGGAGATGTCCACTCTGGCGTGGCTAATATTGTTAGTATTTCCTCATAGGTGTATGGACCTTCTTTTGTGGTTAAAGATGCTACTGATGATGGAACAGTAGCACCATCCCATTTTACAAATGTTTTTGTTTGATCTACTGATTTTCTAACAGTATCAGCTGATGTTTCTAATACTTGAGTGAAATTAATATCAGGTAATTCTGATACATTAAAGATCATGAATTCTCTGTTTGGATAATCTTGTTGTTCCATAGTTTATTGTTTTATAAGCTGAAGCGTGATTTTTGTGAGTTATAGTTTTGAAGGATTTCTGTTGCTGATAATGCTCTGTTATATACTTGGATAGCAGCTATGTCACATTGATTATAGGTATAAGATCCTCCATTAAATTCATAAAATCTACCTCTAACAAATTCAAGAGGTACTCTTGTTGTAGCTGTATCCCAAGCAGTAAATGCTGGAGTACCACTTCCATAACTAGATCCTTCTAAATATCCAGTTCCTGTACTATTACTAAATACTACACATATATTTCTCCATTGATTATATATAGAAGCTGGGTAAGGAGATATAACAAAATCTTGACGTGATCCATTTAATTCAGAATATGCCCATATTTCAATAGTACCACCACTTCCATAGTAGGGATCTCCAACATTTAAGTCAAACCATGTACTAGAAGCAGGATAGTTATAAGCTGACGCGTGAATAATAATATTATTTCCTGATGTACTTTCTTTTTTTCTTCTATACCACATATTGATAGTCATAGTTTGATTCAAATTCAAACTAGTATCTACAAAATCATCAACCCCATCAAAAGAAAAATAACCAGATGAGTTAAATGTAGGTCCATTAGTTAATGTACCACTATTTCCATTTCCACTAATATCAGTCCAAGTAGTACCTGATCCAGGATAAGAATTTTTATCAGCTGCATTTAAGCATAATACTAATCCATCAGTTACTATTTTACCGTTTGCGTATTGTATTGCCATATATTTTATGTTAGTCCGAAGCGTGATTTAGTAGCGTTGTAGTTTTGGAGGATTTCTGTAGCTGATAGGGCGCGGTTATATATTTTAAAAGATGGTATTCTACCATTAAAATAATAACTTCCACCTGCATAAAATTGTGCTATAAATAAGGTTCCTGTTCCTGTTATATTATATCCTGTACTTGTTCCACTTAAAGTTTGAGATATTCCATTATAATACATAGCTATAGTACCACTGTTATATGTTACAAGAACATGTAAATATTGATTTAAAGGAGGTTGAGCATTAGTACCTATAACACCCCCATGCATATATACTCCTCCAGTTGCATTGTCTAAATAAGCATCTAGATTAGAAGAATTATTAGTTACACACCAAAGTCTATGGTTTGTTGTAATAGAAGCTGCTCTATATATAACCATTTCTAAAGTACCATTTGTTCCTATAGCCCAAGAAGGACTACTTGGTATAGTTGAATAATCATCAATTCCATCAAACACAATACTACCACCATTAGCAGAGTTAAAGGTTGGGCCATTAGTTAAAGTACCATTATTTCCATTTCCACTAATATCAGTCCAAGTAGTACCTGATCCAGGATATGAATTTTTATCACTAGCGTCTAATGCTAATATTAATCCATTTGTTATTATACCAGGTCCATTTAATATAGCCATATTATTTATTTTCTAATTTATCTAATCGTACATTTAATTCTTTAATTGCCTCTATCAATACGCCAACCATATTACCATAAGCAACACTATAGTTGCCACTATCGTCTTGCTGTACTACCTGTGGTAATACATCTAATACCTCTTGTGCTATTACCCCTATTTTTTCAGATTTATCGTCTAGATCTTTGCGGGTGTAAGATACACCTCTTAATGATGCTACTTTAGATAAGGCATCTGTAATGGTATTAATATTTTCTTTAATACGAGCATCGGAGTAGGCTATAACATCGCCTGTGGCGCGGATATCTCCTGATACATCTAATTTGTATGCTGGATTTGTAGTACCTATACCAACATTATTAGAAGCATTTATAGTCATAGCAGGAGCACCTGAACTATATCCTAAATGTATTTTATTGCTAGATCCATTTGCCTTAATAGCTCCATCTCCAGCAGCAGTACCTGTAAAGAATTGGTCAGTAGCTCCTGCTACTCCAAGTTCAAGTTCACTACCTACTCTACCTAATGATACATAAGTATATCCTGAGGCATTATTTGACCAAAATCTAGAATAATTGTTATTTGCTATTACTTGAAGTACTCCATTTGGAGATGTAGTACCTATACCAACATTACCATTACTTCCTAATACACGTAAACGTTCATTATTGTTTGTGTATACGGAGAAGTCATGACTAGAGAATGTTCCAATATACCCGATTGGCCCAGAAGCTACACCTATTTGAACCGTAGTAGAATTCCTATCTACTGTATAGGAGTCAGTACTACCTACACTACCGCTTACATGTAATTTATAGCTTGGATTTGTAGTACCTATACCAACACTACTTCCAGTAATTATCATTGTAGATCCACTTACAGCATTAAATTTACCTAATTTTACAGTATTATCTGAAAATGCCTCAATCACAGGTAAACCACCAGCTGTATTTACACTAAACAACGAACCAGATAAAGTATCTGTTACATCAAATAAGCGTCCGCTTACTCCATCTACAGAGAAGAGAGATGGGGTAGATGCACTACCAGATCCTCTAAGGTTTAAAACATCGTTTGAGCCTGAAATTTGTAATTTAGCAGCGGGAGATGTAGTACCTATACCAACATTATTTGAACTACCTTGAACAAATATAGCAGGAGTAGATTGTAATGTTCCTGCATTTGTTACATATAATGAAAAATCATTATGATTTGATCCAGGGGCTTCAGCTCTTAATCTTATACCACTATTATTTCCTGCAGCTGATAAAAATATTTCTACATTAGCTCCACCAGCTCCTGTTCCGTTTGTTAAACGTAAAGGAGTAAAAGTTGATGCACCCGCAGCACTATATACTTCCAATAATCTACTTGGTGATGTAGTACCTATACCCAAATTACCTACAGAATCAAGACGCATTTTCTCAACTCCACCAGGATTAAATCTTACATCAGTTCCACTTAGATAAAGTGGAATCCAAGCTGCACTTCTATTATATGCTTGAACTACACCTTGTGAACCGTCAAATCCTAATTCTAAATTACCACCTGAGGTGCCTGTAGCAAAACCATATAATGTCATACCGTTAGCGCGAGCAGTACCTGCTACATCTAATTTATAGGCAGGAGATGCTGAACCTATGCCAAGATTACCATTAGAATTTAAAACCATCTGGTCACCATTAGCCATTCTAAAATTCATAGTTTGGCCAGTAGGTCTATTAATATATAAAGTTTGATCTGATGGTGAGCTTAAAAAGTTATAGTTTGCTGATGAATTGGAGCCATTTAATGCTATTCCAGTGTAGTTACCACTTCCAAATAAATCCCCAATTAATCCTTGACCTGTTCCGTTTCCTACAACTACAAGTTTAGCTATTGGAGATGTAGTACCTATACCAACATTACCTCCACTTTTTAGAAATATACCCTTTGTAGAAGTACCTGCTGCAACATTAGCAGAAGAATCTGTAACTAAATATAAATGTTGTTCTGCATTAGATACACCAATTTGGTTTGTTGCTGGGGCACTAGCATGAGTTTGACCAAATTGATGAATTTGAATTGTATTTTGTCCTGCATGAAGCGCTGTAAATGGATTTATAGCAGCTGTACTTCCACTAGTTGTAGAGATATAAAGAGCTTCTCCTCCTGTACTACTGTTAATGTATAATTTTGCTCCTGGAGATGTAGTACCTATACCTACATTGCCAACATTGTTTATTACTAATCTTGATGTAGTTGGAGTACCACCAGCAGAAGTAGATGATAGTATTTCAAACATTCCATACTGATTATATACAGATGCTATTCTCCAATTTCTATTTGCTGTGTTTGTATCATCACTAGTAAAATCTATCATCGGATAGATGGCAGATTGTATAGTTAAATTTGGATTACCTGATGTACCACCTTGAATTCTTGCGGTTAATCCACTTCCATTTACATCTAATTTATAAGATGGTGATGTGGTACCTATACCAACATTACCACCTGATGTGATACGCATTCTTTCGGATGAGTTCGTAGAAAATATAAGATTTGCGTTTTCGCTTAATCCTATCATCTCAGTTCCATAAGACCTTATAGACATTGAACCGCCACCGGGACAAACTATTGAACTATTTGCAGTATTTATAGAATTGTTAAAATATATTCCATTTCCTGCAAGTATTGCAATACCACCATTGACTGTTAATTTATCACCGGGGGAAGTAGTACCTATACCAACATTGCCTGAGGAATTGATAGCTAATCTTGAAGTAGTTGGGCTACCACCTACAGTTGTAGATGACATAATTTCAAATGTGCCATAACTATTATATACCGATGTAATTCGCCAATTTCTATTTCCTGCATCTGCATCATTACTAATGAAATCAATCATTGGATATGTCGCTGCATTGACTTTCAATGTTGATGTAGAACTATTTCCTCCAAAAATATGTAATGGGTTTGCGGGGGAAGTCGTACCTATACCAACATTACCACTAGAATTAATATCTAAAGCACGTGTTGATCCAGCATATAATGTCTGAGATAAAGCATATATTGTTAAATGCATATATGCTGAGGTGGCACGATTGTATGCTTGAATGAATGGTCCGCTACCTATTCCTTCTGTAGTGCCTATTTCAAGTCCAGAGGCACCACCATTTGAAACTACAAATTTGTAGTTTGGTGATGTAGTACCTATACCAACATTGCCATTAGTATTAATAACTAAATGTTTAGTAGCAGAACCAGCACCCATTGATATTTCTCCACTATGGTTAAGTGCTATATAAGTGTTAGTAGGTGTATAACTACTATTTGATGTTCCAATGAATATATCAGTACCTCCATCCCCTAAAAATGTTCTTGCACCTGTTCCAAATGAATCATTAATCTCGTCTATTTGAATCCTAAACAAACCATTGATACCTGAAGTATCTCCATATATCAATACAGGTTGAGTAGACAAAGTACTTTGGTAGTAAGTTCCTCTTAAATCTAAAGTACCTTGTGGTGATGTAGTACCTATACCTACATTACCAGCAGAGGTAATACGCATCCTTTCAGTGGCTGCTGATGTTGTACCAAAAACTAAATCATTATTATTAGATATTAAATACCCTCTACCACCGGTATTTGCTAATCCAATGTATGCAGAAGTTCCACCAGAATATTCAACATATAATGGAGTTGCACCACCACTTGTTTTTATATGGAAATATTCTAATGGAGAAGTTGTACCTACACCAATAGCAGATCCATTATCATAAATTGTACTATTCCCAATAGTAGTAGCACCAGTAAATTTAGCTACATAGTTTGTAGTACCACCTGGTGTTACACCAGTAGCTCCTTGAATGCCTTGGGTGCCTTGAGCACCTGTTGTGCCTTGGGTACCAGTTGTGCCTTGTGTACCTGTAGTACCTTGAGCACCAGTTGTTCCTTGAGCACCAGTTGTACCTTGAGCACCAGTAGTACCTTGAGCACCAGTAGTACCTTGTGTACCTGTGATACCTTGGGCACCAGTAGTACCTTGTGTTCCAGTTGTACCCTGTGTACCAGTTGTACCTTGTATACCTTGGGCACCAGTAGTACCTTGGGTACCAGTAGTACCTTGTGTTCCAGTAATACCTTGGATACCTTGGGTACCTGTTGTGCCTTGAATGCCTTGTGCTCCAGTTGTACCTTGGGTTCCTGTGATGCCTTGAATACCTTGGGCACCTGTTGTGCCTTGAGCACCAGTTGTACCTTGGGTACCTGTTGTACCTTGAATGCCTTGTGCACCAGTGGTACCTTGAGTACCTGTAATACCTTGAATACCTTGGGCGCCAGTAGTACCTTGGGCACCAGTAGTACCCTGAGTACCCTGCAAACTTAAATTCGTTCTATATCTAAAATTACCTGAGGCATCTGTAACTACAATATTAGTTTCTGATGATCCTAAAGGTATATTTGAATAAGCTAATGAACCAGTTATTGAAACTGAACCTGAGAATTGGTGTGTATTTACTGAGGGTAAAGTACCAAAACGAGTAGATCCAGTTACAAAGTCAGTAGATGAGGTTATAGTTTGTACAACTAACGTTTGAGCTGTAATAGTACCTATTGTATTTATATTTCCATTTATATTAAGAGATCCTGTTATAGTAGCTGATCCACTAACATCTAAAGTACCATTTAAAGCACTTTCCTTACCTACACCTACTTTAGATTGAGATATAAATAATGCTTTTTGTCCATATTGACCTACTCTAACTGTATTATCAGAGAAAGCCTCAATTACAGGTAAACCACCTGCAGTGTTAACACTGAAAAGTGATCCTGATAATGTATCATCTACTTGGAATAATCTTCCTAATGTTCCATCTACTGAAAATAATGCTGATCCACTTCCTCTTAAAGAGGCAGCTACTGAAGAGCCTGATTGTATTAGGGATCCTGTTAGTAATAGAGTAGAGCCATCAAATTGTAAATTAGCCTCACCATTAAAAGGTGTAGCTCCATTTCCAGTGGCTGTAACTATGAAATTATTAGTATTGTTTGAAATAGAATTAGCAGCACTACCTTGTATACCTTGAATACCTTGGATACCCTGAATACCTTGAGCTCCAGTTATACCTTGAATACCTTGAGTTCCTTGAGTGCCTTGTATACCCTGAGTTCCTGTTATTCCTTGAATACCCTGAGTACCAGTTATACCCTGAATACCTTGAGCTCCAGTAATACCTTGAGCTCCAGTTATACCTTGAGTTCCTTGAGCACCTGTTATTCCTTGAATACCTTGAACTCCAGTTATACCTTGAATTCCTTGAGTACCAGTAGTTCCTTGGGTACCAGTAGTACCTTGTGTACCTGTAATTCCTTGAACACCTTGAGATCCAGTTACTCCTTGAGCACCAATAGTTCCTTGTGTACCTGTTGTACCTTGAGTTCCAGTAATACCTTGAGCTCCAGTAGTTCCTTGTGCACCTGTAGTTCCTTGAGATCCAGTAATACCCTGAATACCTTGGGTACCTATAGTACCTTGAGTACCTGTTATACCTTGTATACCTTGGGCACCAGTAGTACCTTGAGTACCTATTGTGCCTTGTACACCTTGAGTACCTATAGTACCTTGAATGCCTTGAACACCAATAGTTCCTTGTATACCTTGTATACCTTGAGTTCCTATTGTACCTTGTATACCTTGTATGCCTTGTGCACCAGTAATTCCTTGTACACCTTGTGTACCTTGAGCACCAGTAATTCCTTGTACACCTTGTAAGCTTAAATTAGTTCTATATCTGAAGTTTCCATTTGCATCAGTTACTACAACATTTGTTTCTGATGATCCTAATGGAATATTTTGATAAGCAAAACTACCACTTACAGATACTGATCCAGTAAATTGATGTGTATTAGAGGGTAAAGTTCCAAATCTAGTAGATCCAGTAACGAAATCAGTAGATGATGTTATTGTTTGAACTACAAGTGTTTGTGCTGTTATTGTACCTGTAGATGTAATATTGCCAGCAACAGATAAAAGTGAACCATCAAATGTTAAATTTGCTTCTCCATTGAAAGGTGTAGTTCCATCACCAGTAGCTGTAACTACAAAATTATTAGTATTATTAGTAATAGATGTAGAGGCATTTGTACCTTGAATACCCTGAGTTCCAGTAGTGCCTTGAGCACCTGTTATACCTTGAACACCAGTTATTCCTTGAATACCTTGAATACCTTGGGTACCAGTAGTACCCTGAGTTCCTATTATACCTTGTATACCCTGAATACCTTGTGTACCTGTTATACCTTGAATTCCTTGAATACCTTGGGCACCCGTTGTGCCTTGAGATCCAGTTACACCTTGAGTACCAGTTATACCTTGAATACCTTGGGTACCAGTAGTACCCTGAGTACCTGTTGTACCTTGAGATCCAGTAATACCTTGAATACCTTGAGCACCTGTAATGCCTTGAGCTCCAATAATACCTTGTACACCTTGAGTACCTATAGTACCTTGTGTACCCGTAGTGCCTTGAGATCCAGTTACACCTTGGGTACCTGTTATGCCTTGTATACCCTGAGTTCCTGTTATACCTTGAGATCCAGTTACACCTTGAATACCTTGAGCCCCAGTAATACCTTGTACACCTTGAGTACCTGTTATCCCTTGAATACCTTGTGTACCTGTAATACCTTGTGCACCTGTAGTACCTTGTGCACCTGTAGTACCTTGAGATCCAGTTACTCCTTGAGTACCAGTTATTCCTTGAATGCCTTGGGTACCAATAGTTCCTTGAATACCAGTAGTACCTTGGGTACCAGTTGCACCTTGAGTACCAGTTATTCCTTGTGCACCTGTAATTCCTTGTATACCTTGAGTACCTGTAGTACCTTGTGTACCTGTAATACCTTGTGTACCAGTAGTGCCTTGAGCACCAGTAATACCCTGAGTGCCTTGGGTACCTTGTACACCTTGAGCACCACCAATAGTTGCAACAGCATATCCTGAGGTGGCAACAGAAAATGTTATTGTTAATAAGTTTGAATTAGTAGCAGCAACATTAGTAGGAATAATTGCATTTCCTCCAATGTCATAAACATCAAAATTTATATATTGGCTACCTAAATTATGAGCAAACGACCATGTATTAGCCGCTAACGATTGAGTATGTAATACTGATGCTCCAGTTCCACCACCACCTCCACCACCAGTAATAACAATAGATGCTGTACTAGCATTTACAGTGGCTGTAACACCAGATCCTATAAAATTAAAATAAGATGCTGTACCTTGTAATATACCCTCATCGGCAATATAAATTGCACTGATTCCCGCACTGCCTGTTCCTCCACCACCAATTTCAATAACCTGCTCACCTAGTGAGCTAGATTTCTTCATGAACGCCTTACCGTCATAGGTATTAAGGGCTAATTGCCCAAGCTGCAATGAAGAGGTGGTAGGAATTTTCCCAGGAACGCCACTGCGTTTTATCTCAATATTATTTGCCATATCTATGCTACCCTTTTAGTGAGTATATACTCGGGTTTCTGCGGCTTATGTAAGCCGAATATAAATATGCATAAATTAGATAGCTATTTGTTGAGCGCGATAGGCTCTTCCGCTTGGATCTTGGGATTGAAGTTCATTAGCCTTTGCTTGTGCCTCAGGCTCGTTATCATACTGATAAATTGGATCAGTTGAATTTAAATGTGCAACCCATATTTGTGTATTTCCAGGAATAAATTCCATTTGTACCTGCCACATATTATTTATTTTTAAGTTCGTTAATTTCTGCTTTTAGCTCTTTAATTGCCTCTATCAATACGCCAACCATATTACCATAAGCAACACTATAGTTGCCACTATCGTCTTGTTGTACTACCTCAGGTAGAATATCTAACACTTCCTGTGCTATAACACCTACTTTGCGTGATTTATCATCTATATCTTTGCGGGTGTAAGATACACCGCGGAGGGATATTACTTTGGTTAATGCATCAGTAATAGTTTCTATGTTATCTTTAACGCGGGCATCTGAGTAGGCGATAACGTCGCCTGTGGCGCGGATGTCTCCTGATACATCTAATTTGTATGCTGGATTTGTAGTACCTATACCAACATTACCATCAGATAATACAGTAATAAGAGTTGTACCGCTTGCTGCGGTAGAATCATTTTCTCTGATTAATCTTGCTGTGTCAGTTTTATTATCCCAGGAATATCTGTAGGAATATCCTGATTGGGCTCTCATAATAAATTGACCACCTTCTGAAGATCCATCTGTTAAAGATTCAATACTTCCATTTACTGAGAGTTTTTGTCCTGGTGATCCAGTGCCTATACCTACATTACCATTACTTCCTGATACACGTAAACGTTCATTATTACTTGTGTATATGGAGAAGTCATGACTGGAGAATGTTCCAATATACCCAATTGGGCCAGAAGCTACACCTATTTGAACCGTAGTAGAATTTTTATCTACTGTATAGGAGTCAGTACTACCTACACTACCGCTTACATGTAATTTATAGCTTGGATTTGTAATACCTATACCAACATTACCTGTTGCTCTTTGTAATATCATTACACTGTTGTTTATCCCATAAGAATAAAAATATAAGTCTCTACTGTTATTAGTATTATCAGCCGCTACTTGCCAAGCATTTGTATTATCTACTTGGAATAAAAGATGACCATCGTGACCATTCTTTCTATTCAAAAACATATAATATGCTGCATTGGCATTAGCAGCATTTAATTTTATATCACCTCCATCTACTGTAAGTCGTGAGCCTGGGTTTGTAGTACCTATACCAACATTGCCATCAGATTTAATACGTACTTTATCAGTTGGAGCTCCTGCATTTGATGTTCTAAAAATTAAATCTCCAGTTCTATTACCCGCACTTGTTGTAACAGCATCAATATGGGCATAAGTTACATTTGTACCTCCATTGTTTGATGACCACATAATAGCATATCCTGCATTTATGCCTGAACTTGGGTCAAACATTCTCAAATAACCAGATTTGATTTCTAATTTATCTTGCGGGTCATTCGTATTAATTCCAACATTACCCCCACTCGTGATGCGCATGCGTTCAGTGTAATTAGCACCTGTTTGTATAACTACATCAACACCTGAATTTAGATACAATCTATTATCACCAGTTCCACCACCAGCGATACCAGCATAACTACCTTTTGTTCTTGTTCCGTTTAATGAAACAATATTGTATCCAGTATCAGTTGCATCATTACTAATAACAATATTAGTATTTGCTCCAGTTGCAATATCTAATTTTCCAACTGTACTCGTAGTACCTATACCTACATTACCCCCTGATGTGATACGCATTCTCTCAGTCATAGAGTAATTATCACCAGTAAAAAATGTCATTACTGATGCATTAGTGGCACCTATACCTGCTTGAAAATTACCTTGCCTCCACATACCGTACATAACACCATCACCCATAGTATTCATTCTATCGGCAGCAATTGGGGATTGATAATGGAATGGTGAGGAAATATTTCTTGCAGACACTATACTACCATCTTGTCTAATAGTAGCGCCTTTTACACTACCCCCAACATCAGGATTAGTTGCTCCAACTAAGAAGTTGCCGTCTGATGTGATACGCATTTTTTCGGTGTCCCCTGTTCCAAAAATTAATGGCTTTGCTTGGTATGTTCCTATAAAAAAGCCATCTAAAGTAGAGTTTGGATTAAACACTCCTGTTCTTGTTCCATCTGAAACTTCTAACTTATATGTCGGGGAAGTCGTACCTATACCTACTTTACCATCTATAATAGTCATAGTAAGACTATTAACAGCAAAATATATATTACCTGAAGCTCCTCCTGTTATTTTCATCCAGGAAAAATTAGATCCTTGGGCATAATTATCTCCACTACTTAATCCAATAGTCTTTGATGTAGATAAAGTTGACCATAAAGCTCCATCTCCATTATCTCTAGTAGCTAAAGTACCTGTAGCTGTATCTACATGAAATTTTTGAGCTGGTGATGTAGTGCCTATACCAACATTACCTCCATTTAGTATAGTTAAAGCGTCTGTCCAAGTTATAGCACTGTTAGCAGTACCATAACCTGCTACTTGGAAAATATGATTTCCTGTCCCATCTCCTGTTCTTTGTTGATAGTTTACAGCATCTCCTGTTGTTAATCTATACCAATTATTATTATAATAAGCATTACTTGCTACTCCATCTGCTGTAGCATCGGACCATAGACCCATAATGCTTGATATTCTTACTACATTATGAGAACTCCATGTTCCTAAATTAGTAGTATTTACAGCAACATTACCTGCTACATGTAATAATGTTATTGGTGATGTAGTACCTATACCAACATTTCCATCAGATAAAATAACTAATCTATCTGTTGTTCCTAAATTACCACCATAAGCTAATCTATAAGAACCATCAGTAGCATCAATACCTATTCCATAGGTATAACCTGAAATATTAAATCTTATAGTAGCATCTCCAGTTGATGAATTTTGAACAAGCATAGCTGCTGTTGTACCTGAAGTACCTGTTACAATATGAAGTTTATTTTCTGGGGTTGTAACTCCAATACCAACATTACCACTACTAGCAGGTGATTGTAAAGCAAGATGTTTACTACTTGTTGTAAATAAATAAGTAGTTCCATCATTACCAACTTGAAGTTCAGCAAAGAAACTACCAACAGATATTTTTAACCCAGCTCCTGTTGAAGCATTATGAATTTGTAATCCTGTTCCTCCTGTACCTGTGCCTGGGTTTGTAGTACCTATACCAACATTAGTTCCATCATCATAAATTACACTATTACCAATAGTGGTAGCACCTGTAAATTTAGCTACATAGTTTGTAGTACCACCAGGACTAACACCAGTAGCACCTTGTGTACCTTGGGTGCCTTGTGTACCTGTAGTACCTTGTGTACCTGTTGTGCCTTGTGTACCTGTAGTACCTTGTGTACCTGTTGTGCCTTGGGCACCAGTTGTGCCTTGTGTACCTGTAGTACCTTGGGTACCTGTAATACCTTGAATTCCTTGAGTACCAGTAGTACCTTGGGTACCAGTTGTTCCTTGAGTACCTGTAGTACCTTGAGCACCTGTGATACCTTGGATACCTTGAGCACCAGTGGTACCTTGAGTACCAGTGGTACCTTGAGCACCTGTAGTACCTTGGGTACCTGTAATACCTTGGGTACCTGTAGTACCTTGGATACCTTGAGTACCTGTTATACCTTGTACACCTTGAGCACCTGTTGTGCCTTGGGCACCAGTTGTTCCTTGGGCACCAGTAGTACCCTGAGTACCTGTAGTACCTTGGGCACCTGTAGTACCCTGAGCGCCAGTTGTTCCTTGTGTACCTGTGGTACCTTGAGTTCCCTGCAGGCTTAAATTAGTTCTGTATCTGAAATTTCCACTAGTATCAGTTACTACTACATTTGTTTCAGTTGAACCAACTGGAATATTAGAATATGCTAATGACCCTGTTATTGAAACACTACCAGAAAATTGGTGAGTGTTAGTTGATGGTAAAGTACCAAAACGAGTAGAGCCCGTTACAAAATCAACAGATGATGTAATTGTTTGAACAACTAATGTTTGCGCAGTTATGTCTTGCGTTACTGTTAGTGAACCAGTTATGCCTGTGGTTTGTAATTGAGCCATGTTAACTTGTTAATTTCTTTATTTTATCCTCTAATTCCTCTATCTTATGTTGTTGTTGCTTCAACACATTGATAAATATTGTTGCAAGCTTTCCGTAATTTATACCTGTTACCTCACCTTCATCTGTTTTAGAAACAAATTCAGGGAAAATTTGTTCAACGTCTTCCGCAATTAAACCAACGTCTGATTTTTCACTATCTTTCCAAGTGAAAGAAACTGGTTCAAGTTGCTTAAATTTGTTTATATCTGTAGAATATGATTCTATATTTGATTTTAAAGTGCGTGTTGATGTTTCTATAATTGAGGTAAAGCGACCTGTGCCGTTGACGTCGAGGGTGTAGGCTGGAGATGTAGTACCTATACCAACATTACCTCCAGTGCTTAATGTTATTTGCCCTCCATTAACTCCAAAAGCATAAGGTTGTGTAGCTATTCTTAAGCGATTGTTTGTTGCATCCCAATCTATTACTCCATATTCATTTGCTCCTACTCCTTCTCCTACTAAAACATAAGGACCACCAGCATTGGTTAATTCAATATTATTACCTCCAGTAATTGTTCCTGTGAATCTTCCAGTTCCAGAAACATCTAATTTATATGCGGGAGATGTAGTACCTATACCAAGATTACCGCTAGGTAGTATCCAAGAATGATGAGAGGAAATAGTACCTGGAAATAGTCTTACAGTTTCAGTACCTGATGAGTTATACATGCGAAACATAGCAGCAGTAGTTCCTGAAACGCTATCATCTCTAAAATCAAACATTTTAGCACCACCAGTAGTTCCATATATTGAAAGAGCATTAGTATCTAATCCACTTGAACGAATATCTAATTTAGCTCCTGGGGATGTAGTACCAATACCAACATTACCAAATCCATTAAAGTAAAAAGCAGCAGTAGCAGAATCACGAGACACTAACCCCATAGAGTTATTATCACCTTCTAAATCAAATCTATTTGATGTTCTAACTAAACGAAGAACAGGACCTGATGAATTTTGTAAGTGTAGAAGTGTTGTTGGGGCTGTAGTACCTATACCAACATTACCATTAGTATTAACTATAAATTGCCATCCTTGTGTGGCAGGGGCAGCTTTATAAAATCCTATTCCATCAAATGTAGAATCTTCTACTTGAACAAAATATTGGTTATTAATAGTTCCTATATCAACTCTAGCATAAGTGCTATTTTGATATATTTTAATACCTTCTCCAACTATATCTAATTTAGAGCCTGGAGATGTAGTACCTATACCAACATTACCCCCTGATGTGATACGCATTCTTTCAGAACCTCCAAACGGAGTAGAAGCTCCTGTATTAAAGATTATATCTCTATTTTCTACAGTTAATTCTAGACCATTACCTGCACCTTTTTGTACTCCAATCCATCCATTATCACCTCCAGATCCATCTGATGTAAATTGTATTACGCTACCAACACTTGAGGTGGCTGCAAAATTAGTATATAAATGTAATGGTTGTTGTGGAGATGTAGTACCAATACCAAGATTACCTGCAGATGTAAGACGCATTCTCTCTGCTGAACCAGATACTGAGAAAAATCTTAAAGCACCTGCACTTCCATTATCAAAAGATATAACTGGGTTGGTTTGAGCCATTACTAAATCATCTGTAGCTCTAATTTTGCCAATTACATCTAATACTTGGATTGGGGTTGTAGTACCAATACCAACATTACCATCAGTATTAATAACTAATCTTCTTGTTCCATCATCCTGAATAGAAAATCTATTTCCTTCGTTTACAAAATCTATATTTCCTATTGTACTAGATCCTTTACTTAATCTTATTACAGCATCTGCTGCTGAATAATTTACATGAAGGATAGAGCCTGGAGATGTAGTACCTATACCAACATTACCTGCTTCATTTAATCTCATCAGTTCGGTTCCAGCACCATCGGCAGCATTTGTGTACCAAGCAAAATATCTACCACTATCATCATTATCAACATCAATATTGAATGTCATTAATTCATAAGCATTCAAATGACCTGATGCTGTGTCTGCTTGGCCAAAATAAGTACTTCCTCCTAATATTCTAGCATTTCCATTAACATCTAATCTAAAAGCAGGAGATGTAGTACCTATACCAACATTTCCATCAGATTTTATTCTAATAGCCTCAGTAGTATTATTTGTTAAAAATTGAATATCACTATTTTCATAATTTTGCAATCTTAAAACACCAGAATTATATCCAATTCTTACTCCATCTGTAGAAGTAGCTCCTGTTACGGAATCAGTTATTCTAATATATCCTAAACCATCTGATGTTCCATGGGCATGAAGAATATTTTGAGGAGATGCAGTACCAATCCCCACACTTCCAGCAAACGTCGCCAACGACCCACTCTGCAATATAGATCCAGTAAACTGATGGGTATTAGCTAATAAGGTTCCAAATTTAGTAGATCCTGTTGTAAAAGCTTCAGCAGATGATGTAAGTGATTGAACAACTATTGATTGTGCTATTATTGTACCTGTAGATGTAATATCACCTGTAACATTAAGTAAAGAACCATCAAATGTTAAGTTTGATTCTCCATTAATAGTAGAAGAATCTACAGAAGTAATAATCCTATTATTACCAGAATTAGTATATGAAGTTATACCAGCATTTACACCTTGAATACCTTGAGTTCCTTGAATACCTTGAATACCTTGAGTTCCTTGAATACCTTGAATACCTTGAGTTCCTTGAATACCTTGAATACCTTGAGTTCCTTGAATACCTTGAATACCTTGAGTTCCTTGAATACCTTGAATACCTTGAGTTCCTTGAATACCTTGAGCACCTGTTATACCTTGAATACCTTGAGTACCTGTTGTGCCTTGAGCTCCAGTTATTCCTTGTATACCTTGAACACCTATTGTACCTTGTATTCCTTGAGTACCTATAGTACCTTGTACACCTTGAGCTCCAGTAATACCTTGAGCTCCAGTAGTTCCTTGAGTACCTATTGTACCTTGTACACCTTGAGATCCAGTAATACCTTGAGTACCTTGAGCTCCAGTAATACCTTGAGATCCAGTAATACCTTGCACACCTTGAGCTCCAGTAATACCTTGAGCTCCAGTAGTTCCTTGAGCTCCAGTTATACCTTGTATGCCTTGAGATCCAGTAATACCTTGCACACCTTGAGCTCCAGTAATACCTTGAGCTCCAGTTATACCTTGTATGCCTTGAGCTCCAGTAGTTCCTTGAGCTCCAGTTGTACCTTGTGTACCAGTAGTTCCTTGAGTACCTATTGTACCTTGAGTACCTGTTATACCTTGTATACCTTGAGATCCAGTAATGCCTTGAGTACCTTGTGCACCTGTAATA
>Ga0194124_10001996_pt1 | contig 24145 bp, 42 predicted proteins | sample TA2KigCas0mmetaG_FD_148605 | JGI IMG/M metagenome (GOLD analysis project Ga0194124, IMG submission 148605) | Freshwater microbial communities from Lake Tanganyika, Tanzania - TA2015031 Kigoma Deep Cast 0m | ecosystem: Environmental > Aquatic > Freshwater > Lake | place: Tanzania: Lake...
ATCTTTTGTCTGCTTTTTGCAGATAGTATTGCTGAGAAGAATTTTCTGACCAGTTTATTCCAATCAAATTAAACTCATCATTTTTTAAAAACTGCTCTCCGTTTATATTTTGATTCTTTTTTAGGGTAATAATCATATTAAATCAACAAACTCTTTTGGTAGAAAAATATTTTTATTATAGCGTGCTTTAGCAAAAAGCGGAGCAATATCGCTCGCCTTATAACCAGCCAATCCTGTTCCAATCGGTGTCACTAGAAAATTATATTGGAACTTATTTGCAGCATAAGCTATGAAATTATCCACATGAGTTTTAATCGCTGAAATTGGAAGAGTCTGTATTTCTTTATCTTTTGTGCAAATTCCATAAGACTGACCGCAAAATGGGCCGATTCCATTTTTTGCTCCGAATTTTTCTTGAGCTAATCTTGCTGCGCCCGCACCGTGAAGAAAAATTTCATTGGCTCCATAAACAAAAATTTCATTATTTTGTAACTCAGAAATAAATTTTGGAGAGATGTTCATTTTAGGTTCAAAGACTTTTGGGTGCGTGGAATCGTAGGCAACACAGGCTTCGTTCGCTTCTTTGGCGGTATCATAACAACCTAAATATTTGCGTTTCCCAAGGCGCGTTAAGCACGTTACAAATTTTCCCTTTTGTTTATCGAAATATACTCCATTGAATCCACTCTTGTTACGTTTGTTTAAACTGCGATTTGTTGAGTTTTGAGCGTTGGTAGCGAGCTGTAAATTTTCAATTTTATTATTGCTGCGGTTTTTGTCCATGTGGTCTATCTGCAAGTCCATTGGAATCTCGCCACAATGCCAAACCCAAATCAACCGATGCGCTGCGTATAATTTTTTTTGGAATCTAATTTGTATGTATCCATTGTCGTTAAGATAGCCAGCTTCGTTGCCAATTTTCGCTGTTCTTCCTGTCGATTTTTTCCAAACCAACTTTCCATCCTTATGATAGTCGAAATATTCTTTTAGGATTTCTTGGGGTGGGGTGGGTTTGACTTTTATCATACGAATATTTCAAGAAAGATGATTCAACCATCCTAATTTTTTTTCCTCTTCTACTCTACGAGAAGCACCTTCTTCGGCGGTATCATAATAACCTAAATATTTGCGTTTCCCAAGGTGCGTTATGCACGCTACAAATTTTCCCTTTTGTTTATCGAAAGATACTCCATTGAATCCAGTCTTGTTACGTTTGCTTAAACTGCGATTTGTTGAGTTTTGAGCGTTGGTAGCGAGCTGTAAATTTTCAATTTTATTATTGCTGCGGTTTTTGTCCATGTGGTCTATCTGCTTGTCCATTGGAATATCGCCACAATGCCAAACCCAAATCAACCGATGCGCTCCGTATTTTTTTCCTTGGAATAAAATTCGTATGTATCCATGATGGTTAAGATTGCCAGCTTCGTCGCCAATTTTCATTCTTCCTGTCGATTTTTTCCAAACCAACTTTCCATCCTTATGATAGTCGAAATATTCTTTTAGGATTTCTTGGGGTGGGGTAGGGTTGACTTTTATCATACGAATATTTCAAGAAAGATGATTCAACCATCCTAATTTTTTTTCCTCTTCCTCTCTACGAGAGGCAGCTTCTTCTTTAGTATCATAACGACCTAAATGTTTGAGTTTCCCAAGGTGCATTATTTGCGCCTTGTATTTTCCCGTTTGTTTATCGAAAGATACTCCATTGAATCCACTCTTGTTACGTTTGCTTAAACTGCGATTTGTTGAGTTTTGAGCGTTGTTAGCGAGCCTTAAATTTTCAATTTTATTATTGCTGCGGTTTTTGTCCATGTGGTCTATCTGCTTGTCTATTGGAATATCGCCACTATGCCAAACCCAAATCAACCGATGCGCTCCGTATAATTTTTTTTGGAATCTAATGTGTATGTATCCATCATGGTTAAGATAGCCAGCTTCATTGCCAATTTCAACTCCTCCAGAGCCGTTCAGCCCGAATCCGTGCCGCTTTTTCCAAATCAACTTTCCATCCTTATGATAGTCGAAATATTCTTTTAGGATTTCTTGGGATGGGGTGGGGTTGATTTTTATCATATTTTAATAAGTTTTGTTGATTTTTTAAACAAAATCAAACATATCCTCACAAGATGCTATGCCTCTTTTTTCTAGCATTTGTTTGAGTTTGTTGCAAGCGTGATTGTGCAACTGTCTGATTCTTTCTCGACTCAATCCAAAAACTTTAGCCGTCTTTGAAAAATTGCTTTCTTTAGCAATCCCATAAAATCTTACAATAATCTCTTTTTCTCGTTTGGGTAGTTTGTGCAGAAGCTCGTTCAGAAGCTCAGTATCAATTACTTTAGTTTTTTCTTGGGGAATAATATCCTTCACCGTGTCAGTAGTGTAGCCTATGCGAGTTGTGTGTATTGGTTGCTCCATTGATATTTCTTTTGCGTTATAAATATCAAGCATATCTCGCTTACGCGATTCGGTAATATTTCTTAAAGATGCGGATTTGGATGGGTTACGAAGTTTAATTGACATGACTTCTGAGAAAAAATTTTTAGGAAGAGAGTATGCTCTCGCATAATTTTCTTTATATCGCACAACAACTCTGCGTATAGAATGAGATGCGTAAGTCATAAACCTAACATTTTTTTCTAATTTAAAACTTTTTAAAAGACGCAGCATTTCCACACAGCAATCTTGAATTAAATCTTCAAATACTTCATGGGGAAGATTATAGCGTCTCATATTCTTATCTAGTTCATTCGTAATGATTCCTTTATTTAAGAAAAAGAGTTTTTCAAAAGCGTCTGTTTTTTCTTGCTCAGAAGAATTAACATCTTGATAAATTTTAATAATTTCAGATTCTTGTTTTTTGGTGAGATGATTCTGTGCTTCAATATGTTTCATAAGTCAATCCTACCAAAATTTTTAAACAAGTCAATGGTTTATTGGTTCGTAACCGAGTAAAACCGCGCTTTCTTTACTGAGCGTTTTTAGATTTCCATTTTTTTCGCAAAGAACTCCATATCCTCCTGTAAGCTCACAAACTTTAAAACTATTGTCTGTGACTTTTTTAATCATATTTAAAATTTCACGGTTCGCCTCTTCAGAGAGATTGCCTTCCTCAAACACAATATGGAATCTAAGCAACGCAAGTTTTTCTTTTATTTCAACAAATTGCATTTGCGGACACTTATTTTCATCAACATAATGCTGGAGTTTTTTGCAAAGATTGAAAATCAACTCATACCATCCATTTTCACATTGTATTTCCGATAGTGAAGAATTTGAGAAGAGTTTTTTGAATTTGTTGAAAATTTTATTTTCGAGTTTTTCGTCCATAAAAAAACAAAAAGCTCGTCTCTCCGAGCAGTCAAGCCTATATTTTCTGGCTTTCGATTTTTCCTATTTCAAAGAATAGTGTGATTAGTATTTAGACAACCTCTTCTTCCGTAGAAACGAGAGGGGTGGAGCGAGCGGTTTGACGATTCTCCTGTGTCTGAGCGGAAGATTTATTACCCGCTCTATCATTGAAATAAACTCTAAAATCGGGTTGATTATCCTTCTCTTTGTTTTTATTTGCAAAGATTTGAACATCCAGACGTTTTTCCGAACCAAACTCATCGCTAAACGTAATATGTCCAGCGAGATATTTTTGAGTTTTGCCTTCTCTCTTCCACAAAGCTCCAATCTCACGCTTGCTCCATTCATTTTGCGGAGCATTGGATGTTTTTACTGTGGGCAGGGGCTTGGCGGTTGTGCTTGCGACTACGGTTTTTGTTTTGTTGGTTTCCATATTTTATTTATTTTTATTATTTATACATTAACTGGTTGAACAGATTCAAGTGTCGCAGTCTGCGCGGCGTTCTTCGATGGACGACCACGCTTACGCTTAACGATACTGGCTTCATCTTGAACTGGATGCTTGCGAGGGCGACCACGCTTGCGTTTGATTATTTCGTTAACAACTACGCTTTGCGCGTTGTTGAAACTGACGTTTGTTGCATTGTTTGTGTTTTGTGTCATAAATTTTACAATATAAATATGCAGGTTATTTTTCGGAAGTCAAACTATTTTTTAGCTGCGTTAGTCTCATTGTGACGAGCGCATCAGAACAGTATTCACGCGCTTTTTCTGGAGTCAAACCGTTCTGCCATTCAACAATATAATCTGCATTATTTATCAATTTTGGATTGTTTTTTGACTCTTGTAAGTTTGCAGGAGGCACAAATTGCATTTCGTTTTTGTCATTTAAAAAGTATTTGGAAATATGAACTAAAAATCCATTTAATTCATTTTTAAGCCAAAAAACTTCATCCTTTTCATACTCATCAAATCTTATATCAGTAATAACTGCCAAATTGTTTTTATCTTCGGATACTTTTTTAACTTTTTCAGTTAGTTTATTTATCCAATAACGACCATTAGTTTCTTTTCTTCTTATTTCAGCGTGATTTACTAAAATTGGACGAATTGTAGTTTTCTCTTCTGGAGAGCAATTAAAAACATCTATGTTATATGTATTTTTTATAAAATCATACATCTCTTCTTTTAAAGCATCCGCAATGGCAAAACGGAATACTTTTCTTTTGGTTGCTGATTTTAAATTTGCGAAAAAAAAATCTTTTCCGCAAGTCGCAACTCCACACAAGCCTATCACATTCATTGTAGGTACTCTTCGACTTGGCTGCGGTCAATCAACTCCAATTCCTCTGGTTTGGCAAAACCAAAAAGATTATTATGAATTGAAACAAGTTTAAGGCCATTATTTAAATCTTTCCTGACGCGCACGGAATAACCGCGCCAAGCATAGATTGAGCCGTTTCTGATAGATATATTTTTCTTCTTAACAATCGGCTTGCGCTGAGAAGATTTTGAAGACGCGCTGAATCTGCCGAACTTATCTCTCTTTTGACTTTTCATGTTTATTTTTTTCCAGTTTATTGTGTTGTAATTATCTTTGAAGGCTTTGGTGAAGCAATTTCGTGGTGAGTCGCCTTTGCCGTTCATTATCTATTTATTTTAAGCTACGAGGCTAGTATGCCTTTTTTTTAACTAATGTCAACTTTATTTTTAGACTTATTCGCTTCGATAAATATTCTGCTGTCTTTGAAGATTTTTTGGAAAATCTATCTCTGTTGTGAAACTTTTTTCGGAAAAGACTATATGGTTGGTGGGCTGAGAAGTTATTCTTCCATTATTTAGCCTTATGAACTTAAATTCTTTTGCTTGTTCTGGATAAGCGGAGAATGGGTCGTTGATGGGTGCAACTGTGAATAAATACTCACCATCATATTGTTTTTTATTACAGTATGCTCTGCATGATAATCCTTGAAGATATTTGTACTCTAGGGTGCAAAATTCTAACCCGTAGCAGTCCCATGTTTGCGCGTCTTTATTTGTCCATTCTTGATTATTATTTTTAAGAAAAGATAACGCATGAAGAGGTATATTTCTGTAAATCGCACCATTTTCAAACATTACGGTGCATCCCCACATTCTCGCCGGATAACTTACCAAGCCAAACCAAACCGCTGGTAAAAAACCAATATCTTCTTTATGAGTATATTTTGAATCAACAAACACATACTGATGTTTTGGCAATTCTCCAACTAAAGAATATATCATACTTATTTATACACAAAAAATATCCGCCCAGTGAAGAGCGGATACTTTTACCGTTTATAATTTAATGATATTAGAATGACATTCTAATGCCAGTAACCAATGCTAGGTTGCCTTCAAACCTTCGGTTGGCAAGAGAAGTGTCTGAAGTTACGTAGCTAACGTCGAGATAAGGCTTAACATATTTGAAGCCGATATAAGAAAGCGTTCCTCCCGCAGAGTAGCTAGTGTGCTTATCGTACAGGTAAGCTTCTGCTCTGGGAGTCAAAGCTAGGTTTTTAAAAGTAAAAGTTCTGTCGATACCAACAGTAGTTCCAATAAGGTCAAGAGTAAAATCTCTATTTACTGAAACGTAAGGCGTTGCAACCTTGGAAACTAGAGGCAGATTCTCCAAACGCATTCCAACGTATGCAGTAAAATTATCTTGAACGCCTCCATCTATCAGTCGCTTTTGAACTCCAGCGGTGATATTTTGACCAAAAAACGCTTTCGTTAAACTCGCGTCAAGCACAGTCTGGCTTTGCGTTTCTCCCGCAAAATAATGCGTGGCAGAAACTCTAGGCGTGGCAAAACTGTTTTGCAACGCTACGGAAGCGGCAGCAAAAGCACTATTTTTCTGGATTTGCAATCCAAGATGATTTGCCCTAGTCGCATAACCAGCGTCTAGGTCAACCTTTGGAGTGACAGTAAATTCGCCAGCAAAAGCGAGATTTACAAATGTGAATACGATTGTTAGGATAGTAATAACTTTATTTTTCATAGAGCAAAATAGATTCATTAGAATAAAAAAAATTCACTTTGATTATCTGATTAGTGTATTTGAATATGTGGAAAACCTGCGTCATGTTTGGTTATTCACTCGCTGTTTGTTTATTGTTATTTACAAACGGCAATGGTGGAAAATTGATTTTGTACTGAAAGGTATCTGTCGGTCATTATTGAAAATTTTTGGTATTAAAATATAATTTTGTGTATTTAAGATAATTAAAAATATGCCAGAATATAATCCAGAAAGCTACAACGCCGTTTTCGCAAGAATGGAGCAGAAATTAGACGACATTCAAAATGACGTTAAAGAAATTAAACTAGACAACTCAAAATTGAGAGAAAGAGTTATTTCTTTGGAGAACTTTAAATATTATCTGATTGGATTCACCAGTATAATATCTTCGTTTATTACGCTTATTATCGCTAAATTTTGGAATGGCTCAAAGTAATTCCTGATCAGCTTCATCCAAATCTAACTCCTGCTCGTCAAGGAAATCGTAATTCAAATTGTACATAAGAATATCCTCATCCGCAGCAGAAAAATCTTCGTCGGTAGAAATCAAGTCTCCTATAAAATCTATTTCAAAAGCTCTTGATATGTCACTATCTGCTTTTCTATAAGAGTCTTTGACTGGCTTGCCCGCCATCATTCTAAGAAAGGTGTTAACTCTTGCCATAGCCCACTGGCCCCTTGTTTTACCGGGGCGATGAGAGGTGCTAAAAGCTCCCGCGCCACGGCGATAAACCTTTTTAAGCTGCCCTAATGAAACTTTTCTGGAATATTTGGCGTTATGCTCTTTAACTTTGTTCTTCAGAGCCTCCACGACTTTTGCAGAAAATTCAATGGCTTTGCCATCTTTTGCAGCACTACCGGGGCGGTTTTTAGATGACCCTTTCCTGCGTTCCGACTTTAAAGCAGGCGTTTGCGCTGCGCTTTTAGGGCCGCTTCTGCCAGTAGAATTTTGAAGATTAACGGCAGCGTTATGCTGAATGATTTTTTCTGAAAAGTCGATTTCCATATTTTATTATTACACTTTTTTTCTAAAAACATTATATTTTTATTCAGTTAAATTTTTACCCACAAGCTTTCTATAATGCTCAACTGCTTTTCTTGAGTTTTGCCTTGGAGTAACATATTCTAAATTATCCAATCTGTTATTTGCTGGATTATGGTCTTTGTGATTTATAATAATGCACTCTCTTACTATTTGTTTTACGCTTTCGGGAGTTTTTTTCCATTCTTTTGCAGAAACTGCTGCGGGTGGATTTTTATCAATAGGGAAAAAGGTTTCCATTACTAATTGATGAACCCCTCTATCTCGCCGCGAAAGTTTTTCTTTTGGAGAGCAATGATATTCATAATCATTAAAAAATCCCTTTGGAAATAAAAGTGTAACTCGATGTCCGCTAACACGGTGGCGAGATTTTCTTGGTTTTAGTATTTTTTCTTTATTTTTTTTGAGATGACTAATTACTCTCCCAAGATTTGATACAGAATATTTTTCATAAACTTTTCCATCAACTACAATATTCCTCCACTCTTCTTTCATATTTAAATTACCAAGGAGTCAAGAATCTCTCCACCTTGTATGAAGGTGGTAGTTTGTTTTTAAGCCGCATATATCTAAAAAAGATCCGCCTAATTAGTCTGCAATAAGGGCTGTAAATGTATTTCACGTACCATTTATTTCTCCATATTTTTTCTTTTTCAATTTCAATATTCATTTCCGCCTCTCGTTTTTTACGAGCAGTATTGTCTTCCATTTTAAAATCTTTTAATTTAATTTCTGAAATTTTGCCATTTATAAATACTGCATCTGCTTCATACCAATAGTCGTTGTTGTATTTGTTTGAATTGAAAAATTGATAGAAATTAATGACTCCGGTATAATTTTGCGGCTCAAACCACTCTTTTGAGCGTTTGAAACGACCAATTCGGCCCACTACTGATTCATTATTAGGATCACCTTCTTCCCAATCTCCCTCATACTTTTCCTCAAGAAGCTGACCAGATTCATCAACTTTGTATAAAGTTATAATATTTTCCATACTTTTTGTTTGGAAAATGGAAGATTGAATTTCTTCCGCTGTCAACTCCCCAAGGTTTTCGGGAAGTGGAAGTTTATATTGAAATATAATAGTATCAAAAAGACCCATATTTCTATTTTATTTTCCGCATTTAGTTGTTTCTAAAATTTTATCTTGAGTTTCTTTCATAAATTTAGCGCAGTTTATTAAAGATTTTTCATCAACTTGACGCCAATTAATTTTATAGAACTCAAATATTTCTTTAAATTTGTTCTCTCTATGATACTCTCGTAAGAAAATAACATTCTTAACTTGATTAGCAGCTATTAGTCTAGCGCAATTTTGGCAGGGAGAGTGAGTTAGGAAGATAGTATCCACTTCTCCGATTTTAGTCTGAGCAAGCAAATTTTGCTCAGAGTGAAAAATTAAAGAGTTTTTCTTTTCTCTATCGTTTAAAAGTTCATCTGATACTTCTTGTCCCGGCGCAAAACCGTTATAGCAAACTGCTAAAATTCTCTTATCCTTATCAAAAGAAACTCCTCCAACTTGCGTAAAGAGGTCAACCGAACGGCCAGAAGCCATCAGAGCTAGTAAAATACCAAATTCTTCAAAATTAAGTCTCACATTTTATCCTATATTAAATCTACGCACGCACCATAGCATTGATTTATCCATAATTTCATTGAAATTTAATTAAATTTTTCAACCGAAAACGTACCGCAGCATTCAATCTCATTTTCTCTTCGCGTCTAGCGAAACTATTCCAAAGCTCTTCTGCACAGTCCAGTTTCTTTGTAGAGAAAGTGGACGAGCATTCATTCGGGCAAACTACCCTGTATAGTTTAATCCCATGATTGGAACAGTGATAGTGTTCGAGTTTGGGTTTTTTATTGCACTTGGGACAATTTTTAAGATCGGATTTCATCTGTTTCTAGGCGGCAAAGAATTTTGCTTGATTTGAAAAACTCCATTTCCAATAGCTTTGGTTAATGAATCGTGTCCAGAATAGCTTACTGCACTTGACACGCAGCCCCATAACTCTTCTATAATATCTTTCAAAGGTTTAAGTTTTGAATTGTCGATTTTATATTCTCGACCTTCACTGTGTCTAAATTTATTACCCGTAGAGAGAATTTGATTCTTGTCGCTGGCTAGGCCGTAATAAGTTGAGTCTCCACTAATATGACACTCAGCTTCAAGAGCCTTAGCAAAAAGACCGCCGATAAAAACATAATCGCTGCCCGCTAAAAATGCTTTGCACACATATCCACTGTCTTTTAGACCTCCATCCGAAGCCAAAGAAACGGACGGAAAATCGCCTTGCTGTTTTTTCAGTCCAGTTTTTAATGGATAAAGTTCCATCAATTCTGACAACTGACCAGATCCTATTCCAGTGGTAGAGTAAGTTTCGCATCCTGAACCGTTGCTCAATCCGCATCTAATAATACAGTTAAGGTTATACTTATCTGCAATGCTAGACAAGTGATAAAACCCTGCTGTGGTTGTGACGTTTCCTAGAATAATATTTTTAATCGCTGTATTATCCGATAACATTTTGACCGTCTCTTCAATATGAGGAAGATAACCAGAAGCAATATCTATAAGAAAATTTTCGCAACCCGTTTTACCAAATTCAGTTGCTCTTCGTAAATCGTTAAGTCCTGTGGAAAAGTATAAATTATCTTTATTTGTGCAATTATTGTAGATTTCCATTTCCTTTTCAACACCGAGAAAACGAGGAATGCAAACTGTTAATCCCAAGTCTGTTGCCGTTTTCGCAAAAGTCGGGCCAACAACCGCAGTCATGCAACTGCAAATGAATCTATTATATTCTTTATTAATCTGCTTGCGACTTTTAACTACTCCTAGCGATGGAACCAAAACAACATCATTAAACCAAATGGCTTTTTCTTTAAGGATGGTGGGCATATTTTAATTATGATTTGCTTCTCGGAAAAGAGAATCTACGTCTTTAAAGCAGCTTTGAATCTCCTGCTCTGAAAGCGTGACATTCCGAGCGATGTATAATCTGTTTAGAATATTTTTATATAGTGAATTCTCTTCCAGAATTTCTTTTAGTCTTTTCTCATCAATTTTCATAAAATTTAATTTCCTGACAGAAAGGTGGCTTTCAATTTTTCCAGCTTCAGTAAGAGCGTTTCAATTCTAAGATCATAAGTTCTGTTTTTAAGATTCTCGTCTTTCATAGACTGAGTAAATTTTAACAGATCTTCTATGCAAGCCCTAGTTTGTCTAGGTTTGTTTCTTTCAAATTCATTGATGTTCATTTTTAATATTTATGAATATTTCGCAGTTTTTAATATCGTAATTTTCAGGAAAGGAAATGAAAGTTTTTGTTTCTGTTGGGTTGGGTATATATCGAGCGCAATCTAAAGCCTTCGTGCAACGCACGCCTTCTTTATTTACGCCAAGACAAAACGCCTTGTCATCATTTGTTATTTTCATTTTTATAAAATTTCTAAGAAATATTTTATTTAAAATAAAATTCTTTAACTCAAAGTAGGTTTTCTTCATGACTATTTACGGAAGTAAATTTTTGTGGCTCTGCCTTTTTTATTTTTAACTTCTTTCACTAATTGTATTTCGTCGCCAAGCTCTTTTAATTTAACATAAATTTTAGAGTATGGAACTCCTAAACTTTCACTCAGTTCGACTATTGAAAAGTTTTTGCCCTTTGGAATTTCAAAAGCGTAATCTACGATTTTTGCTTTATTTAAAAGTTTTTTATATTTTAATTCACAGTTGTCAATGCAGCCGCATGAGAATCCATTTTTACCAAAAGCATTTGCGGAGGGATACGTCCACTTTTTGGGAACTTTGTTGCCCGCAATAACATATTCTTCTGATTTGGTAAATTTGACTAACTCGTAATCTATAATTTTATTTGCGGTTGGGCTATATGCGCTATAAATTTTCCAATCGCTATCCAAATCTTTTACGAAAGTATAAGTATACCCTCCAGATTTAAATTCTTTTGGAACCAATTTGTAGCCTTCAGAGTCAAAAGAGTCCATAAAATGAAAAAGCTATTCCTAAAATAGTTGAAACAATAACTATCGTCCACTCAAAATTTGTTAAGTATTTGGGTTTATCATTCACGTATTTATGAAATATTTCACTTTATATTAAGCTCTGAATAATAAGCATTTATTTTGCGCTGAATTATAATCTTATTATAAGATTCTTCGAGACTAGGGCCATCGCTAGCTCTAAAATGATCAAAAGAAATATATTTTGTGTCGTAGGTAAAAGATAAAATATTATCTACCGTTCCTCTTTGAGTAGAGAGACGATACTTTAGTTTATTTGAATTACTAAGCGAATTTGTTTTAGAGTTGTGCAAAACGAAAATCTCTTTCCCAGTATCTTTGCTTAGAAGCATTGCGGCGATTAAAGCGTCGTGCAATTCTGGATTTTTTTCGTTCATCATTTTAATCCAAAAATTTTGGACTTCTTCTCTTGATACATACTCTGCTTTTTCTAATGATTTATTTTTATTTAGAAGATTAAATGCATTCGCCGGAAAACCTGTCGAGTAGCCTACGACTACTGCGATTGCAATGGATACGCCTAAAACAGAGATATTAATTTTATTTTTCATTAAAGTAATTATGAAGTTTTTTTAATCATTGTCAAATGAAATTAATAATTTGGCATTTTGAAAAGTTGAGCTTTCATTTTAAGATTTTCATTTTCAATAACCCTGTACATTATCCTATAATCGCCATCTCCCAAATAAGTAATGTTATAAATATCGTTTACGTCATTTTTATTACAAAATGATTTTAAATAAGATGTTAAAGCGGCAGATGCGCTTTCATTATTTAGCCGCCCAAGGAAATCCAGGATTATATCTTCTGTTTTATTCATACTTTTATTATTTGCCCGTGCTGCCAAAACCCTTATCTTTTCTATTTGAATCTTGTAATTCGTCAGACTGCACAATATTAGGATAGTGACATGTTTCAATAATTAATTGAGCAATTCTATCTCCCGGCATAAAAGAGACTTCCGCAACCCCAAAGTTGATAAGAATAACTCCTATTTCTCCTCGATACCCTGAGTCTACAACGCCTGCGAGAACGTCAATCCCATGTTTGAAAGCTAATCCGCTCCTAGGAGCGATTCGGCCATAAAAACCATGCGGGATTTCTATGGCAATACCAGTTTTAAGCAGTTTTCTTTCTAAAGGTTTTAAAACAGCATTTTCAATAGAAAATAAATCATAACCCGCATCAGTATTATTTGACTGCGCTGGAATAACAGCGGAAGGATTTAACTTTTTTATACAAATATTCATATTTGATTGTTGTTAACCTATTTACAAATCAAATATTATCTGTTTTTTAGCAAATGTCAAGATTAAAACTTGTTGTTAATTTTAGAGTTTTTTTGATAGAAAGTGTAATAATATGCACTATGGAAATCGATTTTTCTGACAAAATTAAGGAGCTCTTTAAATTAGGGGCTATAGCAAGGCCGGGTCCAAAAAGCGGAGCTCAAACTCCCGCTCCACCCTCTGAACGTCGCAAAGGTTCTAATAAAAATCCAAAAGATTCCGCTGGCAAAGGTGGAGGTAAGATTTCTTTTTCGCAAAAAATTATTAAATCTTTGCAAGAAAAAGTAAAAACCCACAACGAAAAATACGGAAGAAAAGTTAGCCTTTCTCAGCTTAAAAAAGTTTATCGTCGTGGTCTTGGAGCTTTTTCAGTTTCTCACCGTCCGGGCCAAACAAGAAATAGTTGGGCAATGGCAAGAGTAAATATGTTTTTAAAAATGATGCGCGGCGGCAAAGTAAAAGATTCTTACAGATCAGCGGATCAAGATGTGGCAAGAGGTGAGGAGCTTTACTATGAACAAAAAACAGAAGATTGTTTTCGAGACTTTGATTCTTCAGATTTTGATCTTGTTATTGTCGATTTTGTAAATGCGGGCATAAATTTAAACACTGAAGGCGATATTGATTTGTATGATATAGAATATTCAGAAGCAGAAAAAAAGACGCTCGGTAAACCATTTAGATTACCAACTGGTTCTAAAAAGAAATTTGGAGTTTACGTAAAAAATGAAAAAGGTAATACTGTAATGGTCAAATTTGGTGACCCAAATATGTCTATTAAAAGAGATGATCCCGCAAGGAGAAAAGCTTTTAGATCGAGACATGGTTGCGATAATCCTGGCCCGAGATGGAAAGCTAACTATTGGAGTTGTAAAATGTGGAGCGCTACTCCTGTAAGTAAACTTGTTGGTTCTATTGATGATATTGTGGCAGAAAAAGAAGAAGTAATTTTAGAAGCGGAAGTTCAAACTGCAAACAAAGGGCTTTGGTACAATATTCAACAAAAGAAAAAAAGAATGGGTCAAAGCTATCGTCCAGCTAAACCCGGTTCTCCTGATCGTCCTTCTCAAGAGTCTCTTAAAAGAGCTCAAGGTTCTGATTATGAAAATGAAGGCTATGAATGGGATGGCGAAACAGAATTTAATCAAAATGAACTTTTTAAAATAGACTCCTTGCTTGCTCAAGTTAAAGAAGAGTATGAAGATTTTGAAACTTCTGCAATGTTTAAAATTGGGGATAAAGTTAAAAATATAAATCCTCAATGCACTCATTACGGGAGTCAAGGAATTGTAAAACAAATCAAAGAACTTCCAGAAGATATGGGTTATGCTATAGTTTATGAGTGTGAAAATGAAGGGGAAAGCTATAAAAAAGGAGATATGCTTGCTAAAACAGAAATACAATTAATGAAAATTTCTTAAATAAAATATTTTAAGAAATTAATTTAGTATGCCAGAATTAAATGCTAATATTCCTCCGATAGAATGTTATGTGCGTGGAAATTTTTTAAGAAACCAAAAAGATAGCCACGATAAATATTTTCCATGTATTATTTTTGGTGTAGCAAGTGTTCAAAATCGTAGTCCTCTTTTCCATCTGCTCATGGAAGACGGGGGTATTTGGTGGCGTATGCCTATTAATGCATTCTGCTCAAGGCCTAACGCTCCTCAAGAAGATATTCATAATTTAGTTTTATGGAATTCTTTTAGCCCTTATATTGCGGTGACTAAATTTGCTAATTTAACAAACATGCGAATGATCTATATTGACAGACAAAAGAATAAAGTTATGGGTAAATATTTATTTACTATCGACTGGCACAATCCAGATTCGAATAGGCTTGACGATGGATACTGTGAAAACCCCGGTCAGCATAAATGTGGACATGTTATTGAAAGAGATGATGGTAATTTTGCCATTCAACCAAATAATCGAATATTTGCGCTAGAGCCTTCTTTTACAACAAAAATTGGAGAGCCTGTTATAGAACGCCTAATAAATACTCACAAATGGGATGTGGAAGATGCCTCGAAATGGGTTGCGGAGGATTCTGAAGCTTACCACTACAATATAAAATGACCGGTGAATCGTTTTCCAGCTTTAACTTATTTAGCTTTTTTGGTTTGCTTTTTTGCGTAATCAGAATATAGATTAAAATATATATTAATCGTAGGGAGTTCTTCTTTTTCGTTCTCCGTTAAAGTCACGGTCATAAACTTATCCAAAGCAATTCCATTTTTTTTATCGCCTCTTTCATTATAGGCTTTTATAGCTTTTGTAAGCAGACTGATTAGACTTTTTGTAAATTGCTCATTAGTCTTATTTAAGCATATTACATATTTGTTATAATTATTAAAAGCTTCACATGCTTGTTTTGTAAAACACCCGGGAAGAATTTCCATAGCAATAATTTAGTTTATTTTACGTTGTGACAGATTAAAGGGTTTTTTTCTCTCCAGTTTTTAATAAGTGACAAAATTTTTTCAACTTTTTTAATTTCATTTGCTGAATACTTGTAATATCCGCACGATGGGCAAACAAGATATTTATCTAGCATTTTTTCTTGACAATTAAGGCATTTTTTTGTTTTATTTTTACTCACGCGCAGGTTTATTTAGTAATAGCGCCAAACCCTGTTGACCTACTTTTTTCAAAACAATCCTCGTGGTCTTTATTATCTTTTATAAATTTTATCATCCCCATTGAATCGGAGGATAGCAAAACTACAGACATAAAATCTTTATCCAAATCTTCCACATCAAAATGATAGGTTCCTATCGCATGATTTTTTTTATTTAACTGAAATATGGTAAAAAGAGAAGTTGAACCATTAGGATTTGCTTGATATCCTGTGGTTACTATATTTTTTTTATATTTATCTACTATAGAAAATTTATAGGGGTAGGGTACATCAAATATGTGAAATTCATCTTCTTGGTTTTTAAAGCATTTCATCACCCATTCTATATAATGATCTTTAGATATATCAGATTTAGATTCTTCAAAAATAAATGGCTTATTGTCTATTAGATGCGCCTGATTTATTCTATTTTTAAACATAAATTATAAAATTTCTTTGCCGTTTTTATTTAAAATAATCTGAGGGACGCATTCGGAAGTGTAGTAGCCCCCTCTTTTAACTCTTTTACGAACTATATCTTTCGCTTCGGAGAGAGAATCTGTAAAAAAACCCATATGAGACAAAGAATCTTTAAACCAGTCATTTATCTCACTCTCTCCTATTTTCTTTTTGGCAGTGACTTTGTATTTCATAAAATAATAGACGTTACTACCCTAGCTTGAAAGTCAATAAATTATTTAACAAAGAATATGTGTTTAATTTTGCTTATTTTAATTCACAGTTATTTCCGGCGCAAGCAACCTCATCCTGAAGCTTTGTTTCATCATGGATCTCTTCTAGCTTACAATAATCCACGCTGACAAGCTCACGAGCAAGTTTTTCAAAAAAAGAAATTTCTTCTTTTGTTTTTACAGATTCCATTGGAGCTTGTTTATAAATTTTATCACCGGTCTTAGGAAGAAGGCTCACTGCTGTAAAATAATCTTTATTATTATAAAGATAATCCGCAACCTTTTCCCATTCATTTTCTGCAACTAATACTGTGCAGCTTACGCTATGTTCTATTGGTTTTTTATTATATTTTGATGTGCCGTTTTTAATCCAGTTAGTTTGAGTATTTTTTATAATTTCTAAATGAGACAGAGCCGATAGATCGTCTTTTATGATAGCCTTGTCTGATATAGAAATAGGAAATACTACCACATCGTCAGTTTTGTTCGCGCTCCATACAGACTCTTCCGTATGATCTGGATTATAAATTTTAAAAAAACTATATATATTATCTAATTTGTTACATTGTATACGCCGCAAATATTTTCTTGAGTGATGAGGATGTATACCTGAAGCGGCCCCAAGTACTATACTGCTTGTACCTTCGGGTTTAACGACCGTTACTCTTGCAGCGGGATTAATTTTAATTTTTTTAGCCCACTCTTCATTGGTTGCAACAGCTATTTTTGCTGCGGTAGTTTGATTTTCCGCGTTTAATGTAACTTCTGGATTATCCATGAATCCAGTAATTGAAACTCCCAGTAGCGATTCTTCTTCTGTGATTTGTTTAGCGGCTCGACTAAGATATTTAAAATCAGTATATCCTGCTTGCAATGTACCAATGATAGAGGCGTATTTAGATTGCTCAAAGAAAATTTCTTTAGAAATACTTTTTGCGCCGTTTATTGAAGATAGATTACAAAACTGTACCCCGCAAACTTCATCAGAAGTTTCTGGAATGAAGTTTACTTCAAAGCAAGGGTTTAGTAATTGACGAATATCATTCGCAAATACAAATCCCGGCTCGCCAAATTCTTGAGATTTTTTAAGAATAGAAAGAAAATCATCTTTAGAAGTCTTATTTCTTATAAGAATAACACTGTTATTGCCTCTTGCCCTCTGAGGGTTGTCAGAAAACCAATTTCCTGTTTTGGCATTCATCATCAACTCATCATCTTTTTCAAAAATAAAAGATAGCGCGGAGCGGCGAACTCCGCCTGCTAGAACAGCATCAGAACAATGGCATATGATGTCGCACACATCTATAGAACGAAGTCTAGAGATTGATTTATCTTCAATTATTGTATCAAGAAGAGACTTAATTTTTGACAAAGCATTTTTAAGAGGCTTGTAGCCCGGTGCTTTGCCTCCTCCGGTTTTAATTTTAGCTCCTTTTCTGCGAATTCTAGAGTAATCAAATACAATTTTTCTGCCCGTAAAAGCGGTGTTACGAAAATAACAGCTAAGCAAAGCTTCAATGCTGTCTGCCCATCCTTCTATACTGTCTTGAATAACGTAAGTTATTATTGTGCCCGACTTGTCTTCAGCATTAACTAAATCAGGAAGCCTGTCAAGAAAACATTTTTGCAAACCAATCCCGACTCCGCAACCACAAAGAGCAAGATAAAAAATTTCTGAAAATGCTCTGGCAGAGTCAACGTGTCTAACGCTACAATTATAAATTCTTGCATTATGAGATTCTACTGGCGCGCCTCCAAATTGCATAGAACGCATAGAAGGAACAACAAGTTTTTTTCTCACAGCGTCAAATGCATCTGAAATACTTTTTTTATCCTCTGCATTCAAAAAAGAATATTTTTTCAAATGCATTTTCTCTACTCTCGTAACCGCTTCTTCCCAAGATTCTCTTCTTTTTTCTTTTTCATTATACCTTGCATATTTAGACGCGAAAACAAAATTAGACATCTCTTCCATTGCGTTCATGATTACTCCGGGGTTTTTATTTTTTTTACTAGTCATATTAAAATTACACTTCTTGTTTAGCGGTTTTTATTTTAAAAAAAGTCAAAAAGATTCTACACTTTTTGGTGTAGTTTTGCAATGACTCTAAAATTAGCTAATGTGAGATAGCTAAAAATTATACCCAATCAGAATGTTAAATCTTCTTCCTCGTCGGCAGGTTTACCGCGTCCTTCTGCCTGTTGCACATTCCACGTTGAAGGTTCTGTTTTCTTTTCAACTTTTTTAACGTTAGAAGATTGTTTACTTGTTTTATTTGCCGTACTTTGTTCCGAACCCAAACTGCTGGATCCAGTTTTTTCAATTTTCCAGCCTGTCAAATTAACATAGTATTTACCATTATATTGCGCGCCACGAATATTAAAATGCACATCCACTTCATCATCTGTAGACAAAACGCTTAGAAGATCAATGCTTTTATTTAAAAAATCGAATTTTATTTTCTGAGGATACTTTTCTTGTGTTTCAATTACAAGTTCTCTTTTCTTAAAAGAGTCATTGATGTTAATAACTTTAGAAACTTCCTTTACTAGTCCTTTGATTTGCATATTATTTTTTTATAATTTTGTACTTTTTTTGTTTTTTGTCAAGCTTTCTAAGATGTTTTTTTGCTTTTTCGTAACCTTCATCGCTTAAGTCAAATGCTCCTTGACAATAAAGCGTTTCCGCATCTATCACTAGATAGCAAGTATATTTTTTATTCTTCACTGTTAATCAAATTTTTCAAAGCTTTTAAATGGAAAGTCATCCAGCTAGAAGCGATATTCACGCCGAACAGATAATAATCTGAACTTTTTTTATCTTGCTCCATTGAGTGCAGAATAACTTGATCTAAGAAGTCATTAATTAGTTTTAGCTTTTTTTCACTCATAGTCGTTATCCAATTTTGAAATAATATCATCTATATTTTTTATTTCAAAGTCACATTTTTTACGAAAATAAGAAATATCAGATAATATTTTTTTTATTTCTTGCGGATCGTCAGTTTTTTCCAAATCTTCTAAAAGTTCATTCGTTTTATCCATAAGCCATTTATTAGTAGATTTTAAAATTTGGAATTGTTCGAAGCTTATTTTCATGCAATAAATGGTTGATTGATAAAAAATTTTTGAAAATTTTTCCGAGCATAAAAGACTCTACTCATAACCGTGCCTTTTGAGCAGTTAAAATATTTTGCAATCTGCTCATAAGTTTGCTTTTTTTCAAAAGCTAGCTCAAAAATTTTTTTATGCGTTGGGGAAAGCCTTGATTTTGCGTTTTCTATTTTTTCTCTCATGCATGAAGAAAGTTCTTTTTGAGAATATTCCTCGCATGGATTCGGCTTTTGGTCAATCATCTCCGCGACAATAGGATTTCCATCTTCATTAAGAAATTCTGAGTATTTTTTATTTTTTATAAACCTAAGATGATCTAGCGCGGAATTATGAATAATTCTAAACAGCCATGTTTTAATCGTGCTATCTCCTCTAAACCGCTCAAGATTTGAAAGAGCCTTAATAAAGGCTTTTTGATAAATATCTTCAGCTTCATGAAAAGAAATTCTATACTTCTTAGATAAAAAAAGTACTTTATCTTCTTTTAAATCAGAATATTGCTCTAAAATTTCTTTTTTAAACTTTTCTTTTTTCACCATGCTTTATATTGCAGTATTTTTTAAACAAAGTCAAGCTTTTTCCCAAAAATAATCAAAATTTTTAAAAATTGTGTCAATTGTAGAAACTATTTTAGGACACCTTTCTCTTTGAGTGTATCCGCTAAAAAAAGAAAAGCAAGTCAGCGCGCTTAAGCATTTTTGTTTTTCAAAATTGGTTTTTAAAAATTTTATCACCGCTTGCATTTTCTCTTCTATTTCTTGGTCACTATAAAATGTTTCTATGTTATAATTTTTTAAAAAAGCGTCAGCTTCTTTCCATTCTTTAGATAAAATTAAGTTTTTTTTAAAATTATTCCACTCTTGGTAAGTTTTTATTTTCAGAAAGGTATTTTTAATTTCGATAGATTTTTGTTCTCCGAGAACAGCAGCGCTTTTTAGCAAGTCTGACTTGAATGGATTTGTTGCTGAAAAAAAATCGCAATCTATAGATAAAACCCAGTCTAGCCCAGCAAATTTACTACTGGAAAGATTTTTTTCTGAAATCACTTCAACTTGTACTTTTTTAAACCCCTGGTCGAATTTAAGAGAACCATAATAATCCTCAATATCATCTTTTTTATAGCTAGAAAAATAATTATGCAAAAAAGAAGTTCTATTTTCAAAATCGCATCTCCATTCTGAACAATACGGATCCCAAAAGATATTAACGTCATAAAATCCATCATCTGCATCAAAACTTTCATTGTCTTTTATCCAAATAATCTTTGAAAAGTAATTGTTCATTATGCTATTAGCCATGAAGTTAATTCCATTTATATTATTTGACGGAATGCTCATGTCTGAACGTGAGTCTACATTTACTAATACGTATTCTTTTTTTTCTGAGAGCGTTTTAAAAAACGGCAGCATTTCGTGATGTTCTGCCAAAAAAATATTTTTCATAAAGTCAGCATTGTTAAGGTCCCGAGAATCATGTTTTCTTTAATATTAAATTCATCTGGCGTTCCAAAAGTTTGAAAATATATATTATTTTTTATATTTTGCGATACCGGTTCGGAAATTTTAGAAAGGTTAATTGCCAACCTGCTTTCTTCTCCGTATTCGATAATGTTTTCTACGCAAATTATTCCGTGAATTCTGTACAAGCTTTCCTCTAGTTTAAAAAAAGCTAATTCGTTGTCTTCTGTTTTTAAAAAAGTATTAGTTGGAACAGTAATTGTGTCAAACTGTTTTATTTTAAAATTCCCTGCGGAAACTACTTGATATTTTTTTTTGCTTGACATATTTAAAAAACTTAGGATATTATATATATAATATATATATTATACTTTTTTTAACAAAAATGAAACAACTAATAATAGGAATAGCGGGCTACGCAAACTCAGGAAAAGATTTTCTCTCAAAAGCTCTTGAAAAAGAATTAATAGATCTTTCTATAAAAACTGAAACTGATCATTTTGCCAAAACTTTAAAAGAAGAATGCAGGGATTTTTGTATTAAAAATTTCAGTATAGATCCTACTTGCTGCTCACGCGAAGATAAAGAAAAAGTTAGAGATTTTCTCGTGGGTCACGCTAAAACTAGAAGAAAAATATCAAACGGCACATATTGGATTAATTCTCTAGAGAACAGAATAAATAATTCTAAAAGCGAGGTTATTATTATCCCTGATGTAAGACATGCTGCTTATGAATTTGATGAATGCCATTGGATACAAAACAAAAAAAGAGGAGTTGTGATTCATGTGTCAAGATATTCTCAATTAAATGATGGAGATAGAATTTTTTTAAAACCCGCGAACAGTGAAGAAAAAGAAAATGACGCGCTGGTTAAAAAAATATCAGACTACTCTTTTTGTTGGAAAGATTTTTCAGGAAAAAATAGTCACGAGCCATTCGTGGAAAAAATAGTTCAATGGCTTATAGATACAAGAAAAATTTCAGTTAGTGTAGGTTAATCATGGATCATAAATTTAAAGAATTCTTTTGTGAAAAAGACGATGATACGGTTCTCTTTCCTTTAGTCATACTAACAAACACTAATCCTATTCCAAACGGCAAAAACGGCGTTAATTATATATTTTTTTTATCTAAAAAAGTCATTAAAAAATTAACATTTTATTATTTTTATTTCTCTCTTAACGATTCGGTTACAAACGAGAGAATAGAGGATAAATTTGATATTGCAACAGAAAAAAGCTTAAATAATATTTTTATTGCAATAAAATCATTTGTAAACAGTCTGAAAGATAAAGAGATTAATATTTATTCTTTTAGCGAATGCAAAATGGATCACGAGACAAGTCAGAAGCTGCTGGACAAAATTATCAAGAAAGAGCTTGTATAAAATCTGTTAAAAAAAACGGGTGCAGCGACTCGTTTAATTTTTTAGTAAAAGAGCATTCAGCAATTTTTTATAAAATTTATAGTAGATATTCAAACCTGATGTTTTATTATGGGTATGATAAAAACGATATAGAATCAGATAAAAACTACGTTTTCTTCTCCTCCGTATCTTCTTATAGGTTTGACAAAAAATCCAAATTTTCAACCTGGCTAGCTAATCAAACTAGATTTTTTTGCCTTAATTTCATAAACAAACAGAAGAAAACTATTCAGAGTCAAAAAAATGTTTTGCCGGGAAACAATTTGATAGAGATCAATGATAAGATTGAAAATTTTTTTAATTACGAAAATAAGATAGATGTAGAAAATGCTTTGAATAGAATCAAAGACAAAAGAATCAAAGATATTTTTAAGTATAGATATTTTAATGGTAAAATGCCTTGGTCAACAATAAGTGAAAAAATAAATTCAAGCATTCAGACCGTTCACAACCTTCACGCAGAAGGCAAAAGAATGTTAAAAAAAAGTTTGACAAAGTAAAAAAATAAAAACAATAAGATAATATATGGAAAATACAAATAAAACAACCACAAACAAAACAACCGCAAATAAATCAACCACTGTTGATAATCTGTCAACTTCTAAAAGCGCTAATCTACATGTTGATAATAGCGTGCAAGAGAAGGAACTATCCGACACGAAGCCTAAAACCTCTACGAATGAATGGTCTAAAAGAGAGGTTGGAGCTTTGTGGAAGCGTAAATCAGCAACTCAGTTTTATCTTAGCGGGCATGTTAATCTGGATTTTGATAAGAAATATAAAATTATGATTTTTACTAATAAACATAAGAAGCTAGATTCGCATCCAGACTATAGAGTTTATCTTCAGGATACTAAGGACTCTTCTTCAAAACCTGTAGAGCTTGAGAGAAGCGAACCAAAGGATGATATTCTTTAATGAAATTTGCTCTTAATTTGCCTTTGGGAGGGGTAAGCTTTGGACAAATATCCGTCTCTTTGATGAGGGAGATGTATAAAAGAAAGCTTACCCCTCACTTTTTCCCAATAGGCAATAATATAGACCTTTCTTGTTATGATAATCTGGAACCTGGATTTGATCAATGGATTAAAGAATGCGTAGAAAGAGCCCATTTAGATCATAACAGAAAAATACCTATCTTTAAACTATGGCATCTTCATGATTCCTTAAACTCTTATTCGGACAATCAATTTCTTCTTTCTTTCTACGAGCTTGACTCTCCAACCCCTCTGGAATTAAACTATGCTAAAAACAGCACAAAACTTTTGTTTTCCTCCGCTTACGCAGTTGACACTTTTAAAAGTTTTGGTTTAGAAAACGTAGATTATTTGCCTTTATTTTTCGACTCAAACTCTTTTCACAAAAAGGATAGAAATTATTTTCCCAATAGAATAACTTTTAACATATGCGGCAAATTTGAAAAAAGAAAAAATCATCTTAAAGCAATCAGAGAATGGATTAGGATATTCGGCAATAACGCTCAATTTGCATTACAATGCTCAGTATACAATCCCTTTTTTAATGAAGAACAAAACGCTAGTATAGAAACTCAAGTTTTGGGAGGTAATAAATTCTGGAATGTGTCATTCTTAAAATTCATGGGAAAAAATTCGGAATATAACGATTATTTAAATTCTTCAGACGTGGTAATTGGAGCTTCTGGTGGAGAAGGTTGGGGATTACCAGAATTTCAAAGCTGTGCTTTAGGCAAGCACGCGGTTATATTAAACTGTAACGGTTACAAGTCTTGGGCAAATTCAAATAATTCTATTATGTTTGAGCCGAATTGTAAAATACCTGCTGCAGATGGAATCTTTTTTAAAGAAAACTCCGCCCATAGCATGGGAAATATTTTTGACTTTTCCGTAGAAAGCTACCATAAGGCTCTTAATGAAGCAGTAAAAAAAGTTAGCATTAACAGATTGAATGAGCCGGGGCTAAATTTACAGAAAGAATTTACTATAGAAAAATTTTGTGATAAAATTCTATCTTTCTTTTGATGCCTATTTATATATATAAAAATCCTAAAAAAGAAGAATATATTGAAATTCTGCAAGCAATGAATTTT
>Ga0194124_10002006_pt1 | contig 24068 bp, 21 predicted proteins | sample TA2KigCas0mmetaG_FD_148605 | JGI IMG/M metagenome (GOLD analysis project Ga0194124, IMG submission 148605) | Freshwater microbial communities from Lake Tanganyika, Tanzania - TA2015031 Kigoma Deep Cast 0m | ecosystem: Environmental > Aquatic > Freshwater > Lake | place: Tanzania: Lake...
TTAGTTGATGGTAAAATAACTAGAGAAAATTTAAAATCTGGAATATACATTTTACAGGTATATAATAAAAGGGGTATCTTAGGGGTTTCACCAATTGTTTTGAAAGATTAGAAAAAAAATATGTTACAAAATCACATCAAACCAATTGTCTCTAAATACGAAAAAATTAACCTTTCTGAAATGGATGAGGTGAAATTAATGAATCGCGTGGATACAAAATTTGCCTTCAATTTTAGCCAATTTAAAACCATCTTAAGTGGCCTTAATAATTCATATCGAATTTTAGAAATTGATGGAACAAGGATGCCATTTTACGAAAGTTTATACTATGATGGTGAAAATTTCAAGTTTTACAACGACCACTATCTTGGAAGACAAAATCGTTTTAAAGTAAGATTTAGAAAGTATGTTGATTCGAATCTGAGCTTTCTAGAGGTAAAACATAAAATCAAAGGAAGAACGAAAAAAACAAGAATCAATGCTGATGAAATCAGTCTTAACTTGAATAGTGAGCAACTATTTTTTTTGCAAGAAATACTTCACTCAGATATTCAATTGGTTCCTAAACTTTGGAATTCATTTCATCGAATAACACTAGTTAGTAGCGATATTAAAGAACGACTAACGCTTGATTTTGATTTAACATTCAAATGGAACGATCAAGAAATTAATTTAGATAATTTAGTGATTGCCGAACTCAAACAAGAATATGTAAATAAAAAATCACCATTTTATGTCCTTATGAAAAGTTTAGTTATTCGTCCGTACCGTATAAGTAAATATTGCCTTGGTTCACTTGAAGTACATGGCATTAAAAACTTAAGATACAATAGATTTAAAGAAAAATTAAGAAGGCTTAGAAGTATTAATAGTAAAAACAGAGAAATATGACATTCAACACTTCCGAATTATACATTTTATTTATCCGATTATTTGTTAATCTAATTTTCATGACAATAATAATACGCTTTTTGTATTATCCCATAACAAAACGAAAAGACTATTTATTCACTTATTATCTTATCGGCACAATTACCTTTTTTCTGTGTTTTAGTCTAAAAAAATTAGATATAGATACGGGAATGGGCCTTGGTTTATTCGCAATTTTTGGAATAATAAGGTACAGAACTGATGCTATCGAAATTAAAGAAATGACCTATCTTTTTTTGGTGATAGGCTTAAGTGTTGTAAACGCAATGCTTGCAACCGAAATAAAAAAGAATGTATACGAAATCAATATGCTCGAGTTACTTTTCATTAATAGTATAGTCTGTCTACTGCTTTTCGTATTAGAATATTTATGGCTAGTAAAACACGAAACTCGAAAAATTATAACTTATGACCGAATTGATTTGATTAGTTCTGATAAATACGATGAAATGAAAGCAGATTTGGAACAAAGAACTGGAATTAAAATAAATAGATGTGAAGTAGGAAAAGTTGATTTTCTCCGAGACATCGCTTTAATTCAAATATTCTATTATTCGTCAGATCAAACATTCTCAAACTTTGGGCAGGGTAACAATTAAATTTTCTAAAATTCTGAGTAACACGAACAATTAAAATATATTCTTGTTTTTTTCTAAAAACAGTTCTAATGAAAATTTTGGCCTTTGGAGCATCAAATAGTGCGAACTCAATTAATCAAACCTTTTCATATTTCACTGCCAATTTATTTCATCATTCACAAGTAGAAACTATAGATTTGAATGATTTTGAGTGTCCAATTTATTCTCCCCAGAGACAAAAAGAAGGATTCCCCACTCCAATTATTCGATTTTATGAAAAAATGGAAAATGCCGATCTTATCGTTCTTTCTTTTGCTGAGTATAACGGTTCCTACACATCGGCCTTTAAAAATATATTTGATTGGCTTTCTACTTATAAGTCTATAACTTTTGAAAATTTTCACTTTTTACTAATGTCGACATCACCTGGTGCTCGAGGAGGCATTAGCGTATTGGAAACCGCATTAGACCGTTTTCCGAAACATGGTGCTAAAATTCATGGTTCCTTCTCCCTACCCTATTTTCACGATAATTTTTGTGATAAAGAAAAGACGCTTAAGGAACCTTATTTATCCTCTCTTCTCGATACGATCCGGGGTGTTAACGAAAGCATGGAAAATTTAAATAAGGTATTTAATTCTTAACTCTTCGAGAGTCAACCTCCTTTGCGCTTGATTTGATAACCCTCATACAGCAAGATTTCATATATTTTCTCTCTAAAGTCCCCTTGTATTAAAATCTCTCCATCTTTTACCGTTCCACCCACACCACATTTACCTTTAAGGAATTTACCCAATTCTTTCAAATCGTTCTCAGAACCAACAAAGCCCTCAATCAAAGTCACCGCTTTTCCTGCTCGTTGCTTTTTATCTAACAAAATGTATAACTTTTGATATTTCGGTTCAAGTGTCTCAGGTTCAATTTCCGATTCAAGCTCATAACGAAAATTAGGATTTGTAGAATAGACAACATTTAAGCGTTGCTTGTTTTTTTTTGACATACTATATTTCCTTATTTATTTTTTTCCCACCAACACTCGCAAAGAAAATCCAATGTCTCAAGGTGTCTCTTGGCCTCTAAAAGAGTTTCTCCCCACGCATATGTTCCATGCTGACGGATGATGAAACAAAAAAATTTTAATTCATTTCGTCGAAGTGAAAGTTGCTCAATAAAAAACGACATTTCTTGAGAATTATCCAATATTGGGACTTTAACATTTTGATTATGACTATTGATACTACGAAAACCTTTTTGAATTTCCAAGCCTTCAAATTCAATGAATAGATCATTTTCAGTGGAACATAAAACAGGAAATTTATTGTGGCTATGTAAAATAACTCTCGCTTCAGGAAAAATTTTATATAACATACAGTGAATTTCAGTTTCTGCGGACGGAATCAAATTTGAATATTCCCCAATAGGTTCACAGACATCACTGACAAGAATAAAATCATCCTCAATTATTTCGGATTTATCAATTCCAGACCTTGTTACCCAAATTCCTTGAGCATCACGAAATGAATAATTTGTTGATGTTGCTGGAGACCAACCCTTATTATTGTAATGACGAATGGTTTGGACAAGTTGTGATTTCATTCTACTTTCAACTAAATTAATTTAAAATACTACTGTACCATCTTTCAATTTCAGGAAGAGAAACACCTTTTCGCAAAGCGATATCCTCTACTTGTTCCAAGGTAATTTTTCCAATACCGAAATAGCGAGCATCTGGATGCCCGAAGTACCAACCACTGACCGAAGAAGCGGGCATCATCGCTAAGCTCTCAGTCAGAGATACACCTGTTATTTCAGTGGCATTTAATAATGAAAATAAACCGATTTTTTCCTGATGATCGGGGCATGCAGGATAACCAGGTGCAGGGCGAATACCTCGGTATTTTTCTGCGATAACATCTTCATTTGATAAAACCTCATTTGAAGAATACCCCCAATATTTTGTTCGTATTTCTGCGTGTAAATATTCGGCCAGCGCTTCTGCAAGACGATCTGCAAGTGCTTTTAACATAATTGAACTGTAATCATCAAGATTTTCTTCAAATCGTTTAATGTGCTCATCAATACCAATTCCTGTAGTTACTACAAATCCTCCAATGTAGTCAACACAACCAGAATCTTTGGGAGCAATATAATCCGCTAATGCCAAATTTGGTTGACCGACGGATTTCTTGATTTGTTGACGGAGAGTACGCTGGGTGTAGAGAATATTTTTTTTTGTTAAATCGCCATATATTTCTATGTCATCACCGACAGAGTTTGCAGGAAATAAACCAAATACTGCTCGGGCTTCTAACCAACGTTCGCAAATAATTTTAGACAGCATTTCTTGAGCATCTTCAAATAGGCGAGCTGCTTCAGTTCCCACAACATCATCCGTTAAAATTGCTGGGTATCTACCGTATAATTCCCACGTTTGAAAAAAGGGAGTCCAGTCTATGAACGTTGAAATTTCTTTTAAATCTATATTCTTTAGCGTTTTTATCCCGATAAAATTAGGCGCATGAATTGTCTTTTCATTAAAATTCAACTTTAATTTGTTTGCCTGTGCATCAGTCAAACTAACAAGTTGTTTCGCTCCTCTATGCTTTTCGTGATGCTCACGCAATTTTGAATATTCTATTTTAAGATCTTCAACAAATCTTTCTTTCTTTTTTCCCAGTAAACTTTCAGCAACAGTAACCGAACGAGAAGCATCCAAAACGTGAACAGTTTGGCCTTTAGAGTAATGCTGTTCAATTTTAACCGCCGTATGAACTTTTGATGTTGTGGCCCCCCCAATTAACAAAGGAATTGACAATCCCGCGCGTTGCATTTCTTTGGCAACATGAACCATTTCATCCAAAGATGGTGTAATTAATCCGCTAAGTCCAATCACATCAACATTTTCTTTAATTGCAATTTCAATTATCTTTTCTGCAGGAACCATTACGCCGATGTCGATAACTTCATAGTTGTTACATGCGAGTACAACTCCAACAATATTTTTACCGATATCATGAACGTCGCCTTTTACTGTCGCCATGAGAATTTTACCTGCAGATAAACTTTTACCATCCTTTTCTGACTCAATGAATGGTAATAAATAAGCTACTGCCTTCTTCATTACCCTTGCTGACTTAACCACTTGCGGAAGAAACATTTTCCCACTTCCAAATAAGTCTCCAACTACATTCATTCCATCCATTAAAGGCCCCTCAATCACTTGAATCGGTCGATCATATAATTTTCTACATTCCTCAACATCGGCATCGATAAACTCAACAATACCTTTCACCAACGCGTACGAGAGTCTTTCTTGAACAGAAACATTTCTCCATAATAAATCAACTTCCTTAGTTTTTCCATCTCCCTTAACTGTTTCAGCATACTCCAATAAACGCTCTGTAGCATCTGATCTTCGGTTCAATAAAACATCTTCCACAAATTCTAGTAGCTCCTTATCAATGTCAGAATATACTTCAAGCATCGTTGGATTTACGATTCCCATATCCATACCATGTAGGATTCCATGATATAGGAAAGCCGAGTGCATGGCCTCTCTTACTTTATTATTTCCCCTAAAAGAGAATGAAACATTTGAAACGCCGCCGCTCACATGTGCACCGCGTAAATTCTCTCGAATCCATTTTGATGCAAGAAAAAAATCTAACGCATTATTATTATGTTCCTCCATTCCGGTTGCAACCGGAAAAATATTGGGGTCAAATATGATGTCTTCACAAGCAAAACCAACATCATTAACCAAAATCTCATAAGAACGCTTACAGATTTCTATTCTACGTTCTAAAGAATCGGCCTGTCCTTTTTCATCAAAAGCCATTACTATAACAGCTGCACCAAAACGTTTGATCGTTTTTGCTTGGTCTATGAATTTTTTTTCTCCTTCTTTCAATGAAATCGAATTCACTATACCTTTTCCTTGAATACATTTTAATCCTGCCTCAATAATCTCCCACTTTGAGCTATCAATCATAACAGGAATTCGCGCAATATCAGGTTCCGATGCAATTAAATTTAAGAATTTAACCATGGCTTCTTTACCATCAATCATTCCTTCATCCATATTCACATCGAGAATTTGTGCTCCGCCTTCTACTTGTTCTAACGCAACGGATAATGCAGATTCATAATCACCTTCTTTAATCATTCGCAAAAATGCTTTTGATCCCGTTACATTGGTTCGTTCACCAATATTCACAAAAGTACTTTCAGAGGTGACAATAAGAGGCTCTAAACCTGACAATTGAAGAATACCGCTCATTTAGTAGGCTCTAAATCGAAATAATTTGTATCCAACCATTAACACAGAATGACATTTGAAAGAGCAAAAATAAGAATTTTAACTTGTTAAAAAGAACAGATGAACTCGTAGATATGTTTTTAGAAATAAGGAGCCGGTTAAAAAACTACATTAGACTTTTCCTAGTAATTTATTTTTCAATTCTGCACTTGGTGGCTTATTACCGAGCCAAATAGAGAATAACGCTTTTTTAAAATCAAGTCCTGCAATCACCCCTTTATAAACTCCATTTTTGTATACCTTAACCCCAGAACCGCTAACGTATTCTAACTTAATTTTATCTCCTTTCTTTATTGCATCAGAAAAAAATCCTTTCAGAGTTGACTTTTGAGCCTCAGTTGCCTTCCCATGAGAGACTGAGTTAAATCCTTCACTTACTGTTTCAACAAACTTTTCGCGAGTGACCTTATCTGAAATAATATGAATATGCATTGCCATTGAAACATCATCATTAATTATTTTATTTGGATCCATTGAAGGTCTTTTCAAATACAAAGCTCCAACATATAATTTAAACCCATATTTTGACCTTACTCCCGCACCATTGTATACTAAACTTGCTCCATCTACTGTTACTTTTTTCGGGATGGATACTCCATTGATTTGTACGGATTCCTGGGCATTACTAAAGTTTGTACTTATTAAAACTAAGCCAAGAGTAATTAATAATTTCATAATAATTTAATTTAGTTAGTCTAAATTAGACAAAAAAATTAATTTTGATATAATAAAATAAATAATATGAAAAAAATTTTAACTCTGTCAAGCCTATTCGTTGGTTTACTTATCTCTAGCTCCTGTGAAGAGTCACCAAGCGCAGACTGGAAAGAAAATGATAATGCGGCTGAAAAGCAACTTCAAATTATGTGTGAAGGTTTTAAAGAAAGTGATAATTGGGATTGTGACTGTTTTAAAAAAGTAACAAAAGAAATGTATCCTGATTTAAAAGAATTCTACAAAATCCGGGGAGAGGAAAGTAAGTATTCGAAAGAAAATGATGCTTGGTATTCAAAATTAGATGAAAAATGTAAACAAAAAGAAGCCTCAGGTAATTCGAAATAATTAAAGATTAACTGAGCAATCTGATCTACAAATTTGTTAAGTTTATTTAATTAATTAGTTTGATTTGTACCCTTTTATGTTCAATTGGTTTAATTCTGACTATTTTTAGATGAGTAAGTATGAAAGATAATCAACTAAGAAAGATATTTGAAAAGGAAAAACAAACGAAGCTGATTGTTGCAATTGGCATTGATACTTTAGGTTATTTATCATACATTATACCAGGCTTGGCTGAATTTTCTGATGTCATAATTGCTCCTATTTCGGCAATTTTAGTTTATATATTCTTTAACAAAAAATTAAAATGGGCTTCGTTTACTTTTATAGAAGAAATTTTGCCATTTACGGATGTTATTCCCTCTGCTACAATAGCTTGGTATGACATGTACGTCAAAAGACAAGAAAAAACAATTGAAGAAATAGCCAAAAGAGAGAGACAAAAGGAAAATGCATTCAAAAAATACTCTTAACAACCCCCGTTTCCTCATTTCTATTATTCAATTCTCTAAGAAATTTTAAATTTAGCATACTTAATGGTATTGCCTTTTGCTGAAAATAAGTTCTCGTAATGCGTTCTTATTTGGAGAATTTGTTTCTCATCATCGGACTTCAATTTCTCTAAATCATTGTAAATATTCCAGCTTACTATTTCACTTGAATAGTTGTGTAAATCTATTTCTTGCTTTGTAAATTCGAAAAGAATATCACTATCAGTTTTTAAGTGCAGAAATCCACCGGGTTTTAAAATTTGACGATAACGTTCAATAAAAATTTTGGCAGTCAATCTCTTATTTGGTTTTTTTCTTTGTGGATCAGAAAAAGTCAACCAAATCTCATCAACCTCATCTTTTTCAAAAGCAAGCGGAATAAAATCAACTTTGGTTCTCAAAAAAGCAACATTTTTCAATCCTTTTTCCATTGAATCTTTTGCACCAATGTACATTCTCGCCCCCTTGATATCAACACCGATATAATTCACCATCGGATTTCTTTCAGCTAAACCAACGGCATACTCACCTTTTCCACACCCTAATTCTACAACAATGGGATTATCATTTTTAAAAAAATGAGAGCGCCATTTTCCTTTAAATTTGCACGTTTCACCCAATACAGGTTGAATGAAATGCGCATAGCTTTCTACAATGGCAAAGCGCCTTAATTTATCCTTACCCATGATGTAAGTTAAAGAACCATTTTTAATAAAATCTCAGATAGCTGAGCCAAAGCTTGATCAATAGATTGTTTGAGAATATTGGTTTTTTGATCAATGGCTTGTAGTTTTAAAATTCCGCCGTCATCGCCATATTCAAAGTAAACATAATCAATCTTTTCCACAAACCTATACATTCCTTCGGTATCAAAATCTTCAACAGGAATTCCATTGAAGTGAATGAATCCACTAATCGGCTGAGATCCAAAATTTTCACAACCTTGAGCTACTTTAATTGGTTCTTCATTTGGTTTTAGGTCTTTGGAGGAAAAAAATAGAACGTGTGAATCAAAAATATCTTTTTCAATGAGTCCTAACCCAGGAATATTTAATCTTTCAAAACCTTTCTTTCCTTGATTTCCTAATCCAAGATAAACATTTGTTTGAGGCGTTAATCCTCCTTCGGGTAACGTTTCCTCATATACAACCGATCCAAATTGTCCATTTAAAACTTCACCCAATAGCTCGTTTAGGGGTATTTCTTCTTTGGTTAAATCTATGGTCATAGCTTTTACATCTTCCTCTAACATTAAGTCTTTCAGAAGTCCATTTAATTTGTTCAAATCAAGATTAAATAACAGTCCTAGTCTAGGCTCCCCCGTTCCTAAATTCTTTAAGACACTGGTAGCAGCTTCTTGTTTAAAAGGTAATCTCTTTTCCAAAGCATCAGAAAAATAGTTTTGAGTTTTAAGAACCATTTCTCCGGGATTAAAGCTAATTGTATTTAAAATAAACGAAGACTTCATCATGGATTTTACCATTTCTTTGTTCTCTTTAGGAAGTTTTTCCAAATCTGTGTTGGATGTTGCATATAATGATTCTAGATTCAATCCTGCAACAATATCATCTTTAGATTGAAGCATTTGTTTAACCTTATCCTCCTTGATTTCATTTTCAGACATTTTAAAAGTTGATGCCATAATAGACTTAAATTCTTTTGCAGCAGGTTTAAAAACCCCAATTATCAATGATTCTTTCACAGAAACGGACATTTGCTTATCCTGATAAAAGTTGAACTTATTTTCTTTATCTTCAATCATTTCATACCCGAGTGATTTCATTTTCTTGGTTACAGAATCTTGATTTTTTGACTCTGCAAAAACATAAAGTGCGGCCGGCATTCCATTAGTATCAAATGGACCTTCAGCTGCGTAAAATATGGGTTTATCGAAATTTATCGAGCCAGAAAATGAGGTTAATTGATTGGTAATCAGAGCTCCAAATTTTGGAATTTTAGAATAATCGGCTTTGTTTAAAATCTCTTTTACATTTACAGAACCAAAGGCAACAACCTTATTATTCGACTGAACGAATGCTGTAAAAGAATCTTCAATTAACCTTTGATTTGAACCACTACAACTAATAAGAAGAAACAAAATCGAAAAGCAAAACAGTAAATATTTCATTAGAAACAGAATTTAAAATCAAATGTAAAACAAAACTTTGGATTGAATTGAGTAAAATAAATTTCTTAGAGTAATTTTGCGCATGCATTACGTAGAACCTTTTTATGGCTGGCGCGGTTACTATATCTCCTCTGAGGATCCAATATCACCCTTTTTCGGAAGGGAGTACAGCGAATTTGAATTTAGTAATACAATTTACAATTTTTACATTCATCCTCAATGGGATTCATTTCATTCAACCACCCTATTTCTCAAAATATTATTTGTTGACTATGATGAAAAATACTGTATCATTGAGTTTATTGGAGAGTGGAATGATGCCATTGAAAACGATATTATGAAATTAAAGAGAAATTTAATTGATCGATTAATAGATGCAGGAATTGAATACTATATTTTAATTGGTGAAAATGTTTTGAATTTTCATTACTCCGATGATTGTTACTATGAAGAATGGTTTGATGATATTGAAAATGGATGGATTGCAATGATTAATTTTCACGATCATGTCTCAAAAGAATTTCAACATATTCAAATAGACCATTATGTAAATATGAGAGGAGATTTGGATGAAATTGACTGGCGAACATACCAACCTTTTCAATTTTTTAAAAAGATTCATGAACTCATAACAAAAAGAATTGGTTAGAAACAAAGAAATATGTTCAATGATTAAAAAAATTCTTTTGGTTGATATTTGAACCAAAAGCAATCCGTTCCCTTCAATCCAACGTATGAAATCTACTCAAAATTTAGTGTCAAAAGTACACTATCTTAATATACGTTTTTTTATTCAAAATTCCCAATTTATTTGTTAACACGTTTTTTTTTCGTTGTTCGTAAATTTTAACGGTAAAAATTTAGTTAAACAGCGTATTCGCCGTAATTTTGCTCTCCACTGAAACCTAAATTTCAAATATGGAAAGAATTGGAAAATTTGGAAAAAATGCAGATCTGTCGAAAACAATAGGCCTTGATACACACCGAACAGAGTATTGGAATCTCACACCTGCAGAACTCATTGAAGACTCAATAATTTTAGGAGAAGGTATACTTACCGATACGGGGGCACTTGCAATTGAAACTGGTCAGTTTACTGGACGTTCACCAAAGGATAGATTTATCGTAAAAGATAAAATTACGGAAAATTCCGTATGGTGGGGTGATATCAATATTGCTTTTTCACCTGAAAAATTTGATGCTCTTTACGAAAAAATGAAAGCCTTCGCAAAAGACTCTGATTTTTATGTTCGAGATGTTTTCGCGTGCGCAGACGATCATTTTCGAATGAATATACGAGTAATCACGGAACAACCGTGGTCTAATTTATTCGCCTACAACATGTTCATTCGTCCCACAGTTGATGAAATTGAAAATTTTAATCCGGAATGGAATATTCTTTGTGTTCCTAGCTTTGAAGCAGATCCCGAAAAAGACGGAACGCGCCAGCCGAATTTCGCGATATTAAATTTCACAAAAAAAATGATTCTTATTGGTGGAACTGGGTATACTGGAGAAATTAAAAAAGGGATTTTTTCAGCTTTAAATTTTATCCTTCCTCACGAAAAAAATGTTTTATCCATGCATTGTTCAGCTAATGTCGGAGAAGAAGGCGATACAGCAATTTTCTTTGGTTTATCAGGTACGGGAAAAACAACTCTTTCCTCCGATGTAAACAGAAGACTAATTGGTGATGACGAACATGGATGGAGTGAAAATACAGTTTTTAATTTTGAAGGTGGTTGTTATGCGAAAACGATTGATTTAACAAGGGAAAAGGAACCACAAATATACGACGCAATTAAGTTTGGTGCTTTGCTTGAAAATATTTGCTTTATCGAAGAAACTTCTACACCCGATTACACAGATGGCTCAATTACTGAAAATACCCGTGTATCATATCCCATTGACTACATTGATAATATTGTGACGCCTTCCAAAGCTGGATCGCCAAAAAATATTTTCTTCTTGACTGCAGACGCTTTTGGGGTACTTCCACCGATTTCAAAATTAACAATTGAACAAACTATGTATCATTTTATGTCTGGTTACACGGCAAAAGTTGCTGGTACAGAGGTTGGAATTACAGAACCAACAACTACATTTTCAGCAGGATTTGGAGCTGCCTTTTTACCTTTGCATCCGGCAAAATATGCTAAACTACTCGGTGATAAACTTATTGGAACTGATATCAAAGTTTGGCTTATTAATACTGGTTGGTCAGGTGGTTCTTTCGGTGTTGGACAGAGAATTAAACTTTCGTATACTCGTGCAATGATTACGGCTGCGTTAAAAGGAAAATTAAATAATATTGAATTCGAAAAACTTGCAATTTTCGACTTATCCTATCCAACAAGTTGTGATGGGGTTCCAAGTGAACTTTTGAATCCAAGATCTACATGGGTTGATAAACAGGCATATGATGAAACAGCTAATAATCTTGCAGGAAAGTTTGTTAAAAATTTTGAAAAATTTTCAGCTGAAACAAGCGTAGAAATTCTCAATGCAGGACCAAAAATTTTAGTCTAATATTTCTTTCATCAATTAAATAAAATTATTCCGAGAAGATTTTATTTGTAACATTCCTCGAGAAAATAATTCTTAAGGTTATGTACAGACTACCAATTTGGTCAATTTTCGTCTTATTAAATTTTATTTCATTCAGCCAGATTTACAATCGGACAGGAAAAAATATTGGTTTGTCAATTGGGGCATCTAGCAGTGTCGCATGTGATCAGAGTAATTTTCATTTTGGTCTTCAAAGTCATGTTTCAAAATATTTAATCCCAGAAGTAGGCTATCGAATCACGAAACAATATAGCTCTTCACGAATAGAAAATTTAGGTGAATACCAAAATTTCATTACACCTGGAGTTCAAATAAGAACCCGATTTCTTTCAACACCTGGAAGAAGAGTCCGTGGAATTTGCACCAAAGAATTCTTTGATTTAGCACTTACACCTGAATTCAATATTTCATTAAGTCAACCCATTGAAAACGTATTTTCACTGAGAGTAGGTTTATGCATTTATCAAATGAAATCAGGAATGAGTAAATCGCGCAGAGCTTGGAGTTATAAAGTCGAACCTTATTACAGACATGGCTTCAGCAATCAAGGAATAATCAACAAAGAACTTGGATTTTCATTGAAAATCACTCGTTTTGAAGTGTATAATTTTCTAAAATAAAAAATATTCTTCGCATTTTTAGGCAACCTAGTTTAAGCAGAAGTCGTTAAGTGATTATCTAAACATTATTGCCATGAAAAAATTATTTTTAATCGTATTTGCTTCTGCATCAGTCGCATACGGACAAAGCACAGTTTCTATCTCAAGAGCAGATTACCAACAATTAAAACTTTCGGGAAATCTAAATCCTAATGTCACCTACTCTTTCAGTGATGTAACTTATCCAACACATGTAAAATACAATGGAGGCATTCAAAAAAATGACCTGTGCGACTGTATGGTTCCTTTAGATTCAACTTTCACCTTGGCAATGTTGCCTAATGATGACGATTCCTCACCATTGATATCGCTTCCGTTTACTTTTGATTTTTATGGCAACACATACAATTCTGTTTTCATCAATAATAATGGGAATATCTCATTCCAAGCCCCTTACATTACTTGGTCTGCAAACTCATTTCCTGACTCAACATATAATATGATTGCACCTTTTTGGGCAGATGTTGACACACGAGGTGGTTATGATAGTCTAGGAAATTATTCAGGAAATGGTGGCAGTGTTTGGTATAAAGTGACACCAACAGCATTAATTGTAAATTGGGATAATGTAGGATACTTTAATATGCACAATGATCTTGTATCTTCTTTTCAATTAATTATAACTAACGGTTCAGACTCTCTCATTTCAGCTGGTGGCAATGTTTCCTTCTGCTATCAAGATATGCAATGGACGACCGGTGATGCCTCTGGTGGATTTGGCGGTTTTGGTGGCACTCCAGCAACCGTCGGTGTAAATATTGGTAACGGAGTTGATTATTTTCAAGTAGGTCGTTTTGACCAAGCAGGAACCAATTTTGATGGACCTGTCAATGGTAATGACGGTGTTGATTTCCTCGATGGGCAAGAAATTTATTTTAATGTGGCAGGAATTTCAACGTCTAATACACCTCCACTTTTAATAAGTAGTGCGATTTGCGATACAATTGATGTTTACACGGGAGACACATTAAAAAGCTTAAATACAACAGATTTTAATATTGGCATAATGACACCTGAGGTTGGTCAAACGATAGAAATTATAACAAATACCAATGCCCCTGCAGGAGCTTTCTCATATACGCTTACACCAATTAGTGAACAATATTATGATTTACAAGTTTCTTTTAATGCAACTGGTGTACTTCCTGGAATTTACCATGCATCCATTACCGCTATTGATAACGGAACACCGATTGGAATTGCGACAAAAAACTTTATTTTTGAAGTAATCTATGAAAATTCGGCGAGCATAAATAACCTTGTTGAACCCATTTATAAGGTATTCCCGAATCCAACGAATGATATAATTAACATCACTTATTTAGATTCAGAAAAGAAATTTCAACTTGAATTAATGGATATTTCCGGACAGGTAATACTTAGAGAATCTGCGAAAAATGAACTAAATTTAAATCAACTGTCGAATGGGATTTATTTATTAAAAATAATGTTGGACAACAAAGTAGTGGCAACAGAGAGGGTTTTGAAGAATTAATTTTGATAAAAGTTATTTTTTTATTTAGTAAGGCCGTCAAATGACGGCCTTATTTATTTTCATGCAGACTATAAACAAATATTCATGTGAAACTTTTATGTAATTTATTTGTAAATTTAACATTGAAATCAGAAGAAACACTCTAATAATATTCGGGAAATATTTAGCAATAATCTGTCATCTTTTGCTTTTCATTTTTGCATTAATTTTTATTCAATGAAAAAAAATGTTTCTATCCATAGTGTTTTAACCTTCGTGCTTTTTTTAATCGCATTTTCAACGACATACTCCCAGTTGAATGTTAACTTACTTTCCCACATCGATTATCAAAACTTGCATGGTGCGAATTTGAATGATGTTTGGGGTTATGTTGATGAATTAGGAAATGAATACGCTATTGTTGGAACTTCTAAAGGAACTTCGATTGTTGATGTTACAAATCCAAGCAATCCAGTTGAAGTATTTTGGCTACCTGGATCTGAATCAATTTGGAGAGATCCTTGTGTTTATGGGGATTACGCTTTTGTCACGACAGAAGCGGAAGACGGACTAACGATTATTGATATGTCGCCACTTCCTCAAAGTAACGCTTTAACACATACCATTTACACAGGACCATCAAGTGCTTACTGGGAGTCAGCTCATACGTGCTTTGTCGACGAAAATGGATATGCCTATATTTTTGGTGCAAACCGGGGAAATGGTGGAACAATTATTTTAGATGTGCAAAGTAATCCAATGAATCCAACGGAGGTTGGAACTTTTGATTCTTGGTATATTCATGATGGTTTCGTTAGAAACGATACTCTGTACGCAGCACATATATACGATGGCTTCTTTAGTTTAGTGGATGTCTCAGATAAATCCAATCCGATTTTATTGGGAACAAAAACAACCCCCAATACTTTTACACACAATATCTGGCCATCTGAAAATGGTCAATTCGTTTATACCACTGATGAAGTTTCAGGTGCATTCATTGGGGTATATGATATCTCTGATCCAACAAATATTATTGAGGTCGATAGGACGAGGCATTCACCTTCGTTTGGAGTAATACCGCATAACACGCACGTAAAGGAGGACTATTTAATCACAAGCTATTATTCGGATGGTGTTTTGATTCATGACATCACTCATCCAACAAATACAATTAAAGTTGGTCAATTTGATACCTATCCGCTCCAAACACCTGATTTTAGTGGATGCTGGGGTGTGTATCCATTTTTACCTTCAGGAATAATTCTCGCTTCAGATATTACGGAGGGGCTATTCATTCTTGGTCCAAATTACCAAAAGGCATGTTACCTTGAAGGAATTGTAACAGATCAATCAACGGGTCTCCCACTATCGAATGTATCTGTTCAAATTGTAACAAATGACCAAAAGGAACAGACAAACTCACTTGGAATATACGAAACGGGTATATTTCAATCGGGGCAATATTCAGTGACGTTCCAAAAAGTGGGTTATTATCCGCAGACAGAATCTGTTACGCTTTCACAAGGCATCATCACATACCTTAATATAGCGCTCGCTCCTATTCCTCCTTTTCCGTTGAATATTGATGTTTATGATGCTCAAACCGGAGCCCCAATAAGTAATGCAAACATAAAATTATATCATCCTTTGATCACTCATGAGGGAATTACCAATGGTATTGGTCAAGAAACATTTACGCTTTATTATCCATATCAATATCGTGTAGCCGTCGGGAAATGGGGGTATAAAGGTGTGTGTAATTATGTGAATATCGATCAAACAACGAATTATTTGGTTTTTAACTTGGAACAAGGATTTTACGATGATTTTGAATTTGATTTTGGTTGGACTGTTTCGGGGAATGCCGAAACAGGAATTTGGGTAAGAGAGAAACCTCTTATCACCGCGAATACAGTTCTTGGAATTGATGCGGACAATGATTGCGGGGATATGGCCTATGTTACTGGAAATTTTGATAACACCTTTAGTCCTGATTTAGATGATGTAGATAATGGATTTACACAATTACTTTCCCCTCAATTTCATGTGAACGGCATGTCAACGCCTCATATCAATTATGCACTTGCCTATTATTGTTTTTACGGTCCGGGAGAGGTTGATGATACGCTAAATATTTTTCTATCTAACGGAATTGACCAAGTACAAATTGATCAAATCATCCCACCTCAACAATTTATGAGTTGGACATATAGAAGTATTCCAATTCCAGTAGGATTTACCCTGAACAATACCATGCAATTAAAGATAGTGGCCTCTGATTATGCACCCAATGTGAATGTAACGGAAGCTATGTTTGATTGGTTCTACGTGACGGATTATGATGCAACAGGCGTAGTTGACTTAGTTCAACAATTGAGTTTTTATCCCAATCCTGTCGAGGAACTTTTAACTGTAGAAAATCTTGATCTTGACTTTCCAATTGAAATCACAAATGCGATGGGACAAAAAGTTTTTCAGGGGCAGGTCAAACAATCGCTTGAACAAATTAATTGTGCACAGTTGATACCAGGAATTTACATGCTTAAAAATGGTATAAATACGTTTAAATTTTTGAAGTTGTAGAGAAATACAATAAACTCTCGAACCTATTGCTTAATTTTGTCGTATAGATTTGTTATGTCACTTCAAATTTCTGTTGTAATTCCGCTTTTTAATGAATCTGAATCTTTGCCAGAGTTGCACGATTGGATTGTAGGGGTGATGGAAGTAAACGAATTTTCCTATGAAATTTTGTTTATTGATGATGGCAGTAAAGATTCTTCGTGGGAAACCATTGAATCAATAAGTAAAAAAAATTCATCTGTAAGAGGAATAAAATTTCAACGAAACTATGGAAAATCTGCAGCGCTTCAAAAAGGTTTTGAGATGGCGCAAGGCGATGTAGTTATAACAATGGATGCCGACCTTCAGGATTCACCGGATGAACTTCCTGGACTTTATAAAATGATCATTGAAGAAGATTTTGATGTAGTCTCGGGCTGGAAAAAAAAACGTCATGATCCATTATCTAAAACAATTCCTACTAAACTATATAATTGGGCAGCTAGAATGATTACAGGTATCTATTTACATGATTTTAATTGTGGATTGAAAGCCTATAAAAATACAGTTGTAAAAAGTATCGAATTATATGGTGATATGCATCGCTATATACCTGCCTTGGCAAAGTATGCTGGTTTTCATAAAATTGGAGAAAAAGTTGTTCAACACCAGGCGCGCAAATATGGAATCACTAAATTCGGGCTTAATCGATTTTTAAATGGGCCGTTGGATTTAATAACAGTTGCTTTTATGGGTAAATTCGGGAAAAAACCGATGCATTTTTTTGGCGCTATGGGCACATTCATGTTTTTTATCGGTTTTATTCTTGTTTTTTATTTGGGAGTGGATAAATTATTCATTAATAAAAGTGCTCGACTAATTTCTGAAAGAACCGAATTCTATATTGCTTTAATTTCAATGGTTATAGGAGTTCAATTTTTCATGACCGGTTTTATTTCCGAGCTTATTGGTCGCAATTCATCTACTCGCAATCACTACCTCATAGAAAAAGAAATTTAATGGTTACTAAATGGAAGATTGATTCTTCATGGAGTCTTTTTTTGGACAGAGATGGAGTTATCAACGAACGAATACAGAACGGTTATGTGCTAGACTATAAGGATTTTTCCTTTACAACTGGCAGTCTCGCTGCAATCAAGAAATTTTCAAGCGTTTTCTCTCATATTTTTATAGTTACAAACCAACAATGTGTTTCAAAAAAACTTATTTCAATTGACGAACTAAATGAAATTCATCGTAACATGTTGAAGGAAATCGAGTTAAATAATGGAAAAATTACAGAAATTTTTTCCGCTATAGAACGTAAAAATAAAAATCCACATAGGAGGAAACCAAATACGAAAATGGGACAAGAGGCGAAAGAAAAATATCCGTTAATTGATTTTTCAAAATCCATAATGGTTGGTGATACCGACTCTGATATTGAATTTGGTAAGAAGCTTGGTATGAAAACTGTACGTATTATTTCAGAAGATGAGGAAACCTTAAATTCTGATTTACGGATTTCAAATTTACTTGAATTAGCTAATTTGTTAAACTAAAAAAATATGCGTTTATTTTTCGGTTTTGTTCTACTTACTTTCATAACAAACGCTCAAAACTATAATCAAACTGATTCCAAAGGTTTTAAACAAGGGGCTTGGAGAAAATTTTATGCAAATGGCCGATTAGAATTTGAGGGGAATTTTCAGGATGGAAAACCAAATGGAATTTTTCGTCATTATTACGAGAACGGTTCCAAAAAGGCCTTAATCGATCATAACCCAAACACAGGAAGGTCTCTTGCTAATTTTTTCCATACAAATGGTCAGCTTATGAGCGGTGGAATTTACCGAAATCAATTGAAAGACTCCACATGGATTAATTTTACAGAAAGTGGGCTTGTAAGTGAAATAACAAATTATTTGAATAATGAATTTCATGGTTCGTCTACAAAATTTTACACAAGTGGTCTTGACGGGTCAACCGAGAGAATCCCATTTATTAAAGCAAATTATAACAATGGGAAATTAGATGGTGAATACATTGAATTATTTATGGACGGAAGAAAAAAATTATACTCTTTTTATGTTGACGGTAAATTACAAGGTATTTCAATTGAATATTACAGAAATGGAAATAAAAGTACTCTGTTTCGGTATAAAAATGGATTAAAAAACGGCTACGCTTCAGGGTATGATGAAAATGGAAAGGAAGTAACTACAATTTATTACTACAAAGGAAGATTACTTGAAGGAAAAGAACTTGAAAAACATTTAAATTATTGTAAATCGAAAGGAATTGACCCGAACGAATAAATATGTATATTTGTTTATGAGGATAAAAAATAGTGATCTTCCTTATTATCTTCCATTAATTTTATTTTTCAATTTTATACAATTATTCTCTAAAAAGAAGAATAAATTCAAACGTAAAGTTCACAGAATATGTAATGAGTTATTAAGGGTTATTTTTAATGCGTATTTCCTTTTGAAAAAAACAAAATTTCAAACCCAATAAATTTGGTATTAATCAAAGAATGAAAATCTCAATTTTTTCTGCTTTTCCTCCTTTTCGTGGTGGTATTTCTCAATTTAGTACCAAACTAAGTGAGTCCCTTGAAAAGAAACATGAGTTATCTTTAATTACATTTAAAAAACAATATCCGAACATACTTTTTCCAGGAAAAACTCAGTACGACTATCTTCAAAATAATAATCTCAAGTCAAAAATAAATAGACTAGTAAGTACTTTTTCAATCCTTAGCTATTTTAAAACAATATCATTTATAGAAAAAGAAAAACCTTCTGTTTTTTTGACAAATTATTGGATGACAATTTTTGCTCCTTTTATGGGGTTCGTAGCACGAAAACTTCCCAAAGAAATTTTAAAAATTGTCATTGTTCACAATCTTACCCCGCATGAAAAACGTTTTTTTGACAAAGCATGTAATTCATATCTCCTAAAATCTTACGACGGCTTTGTTGCTCTATCCGATTATGTATATAATGACTTGAAGAAGTATGTTGACGAGAAAAAAATAATTCACATACCACACCCTACGTATGATCAATATGGAAAAAAAGTTAATCGAGAAAAAGCGTGTGAAAAATTATCGATTGATGCTTCTAAACATACATTCTTATTTTTCGGTATAATTCGTAAATACAAAGGATTAGACTTATTAATCCAAGCTTTTGATAGGCTCGATGATTCATTTCAATTGATTATTGCAGGGGAGGTATATGGCAAAGATGATGAAATTGTAAGATTAATTAATAATAACAAGAATAAAGATCGCATTCTTTTTCACAATCAATTTATTCCAGACGATGAAATTTCAACTTATTTTTCGGCATCAAATTACTTGGTTCTCCCCTATCGTTCCGGAACACAAAGTGGTGTCCTAGCAATTGCAAATCATTTCAACCTTCCGATAATTGCAACGGATATAGGTGGTTTAGCCGAAGTTTTAAATTTCAATACTGACCTTATTATTGAATTTCCTCAAATAACGGCAATAGAACAAACATTGATTTTGAGTAAAGAAAAGTCTACGGGTTTTTCAAAAAATGAATTTGTGGCGTCTAAATCCACAACATGGGATTCTTTTTCATCTAAATTGGAGGAATTCGCATTATCACTCAAGAAATAATTTTTTAAAGTTGAATTAATCTCTTTTTTTATTGATTTTCACGTTCCAATAACCTATCTTTGCGCCCCTAAATGACTTAAAATAATTATTAGATATGCGGAATAAAGGTTTTTTTTGGTTTATAACGATTTTATTAACGGCAGTTTGTATTTATCAATTATCTTTTACTTGGGTTGCAAATAGTGAGGAGACTCGTGCTGATAAGGAGGCACAACGCAAGGTAATGGAGTTAAAGACTGAAGCAGCTAAAACAGGAAATAAAGCAACTCTTCCAAATAATACTGTTGTTGATTTTACTAATCCCGAGGCTGAAGAAATTGCAAAGGCAGCATTTATAAACGAAATTTTAAAAAATAAATCCGAAAAGGAAGTGTATCCAGTTTTAGGATCTACCTTCTCTGAGGTGAAAAAAAGAAGTTTGGCATTTGGTCTTGACCTCGTTGGCGGGATGAGTGTAACCTTGGAAATTTCAATTCCCGATCTTCTAAAAAATTACGCCAGAAACCCGCGTGATTTAAAATTTAAAAAAGTTTTCACTGCTGCAATGGATCGTTACAAAAAGGGTGGTGATTTTATAACAATCTTTATCGATGAGAATAAAAAGAAAAACAAAGATTTAGTAGTAAAACTGCTTGCATTAACAGAAATTGAGGGATTATCAACAAAATCTACAGATGCAGAGGTAGAAAGTTTCTTGAGAAAAATTGCTTCTTCATCCATGGATGGCATTGAACAAATAATGAACAAGCGTATCAACCAATTTGGGGTTGCACAGCCAAATATTCAAAAAGATCCCTCAAAAAATAGAATATACATAGAACTTCCGGGTGTTCAGGATGAAACAACTGTAGCAGCAAAGTTGCAGTCTACTGCAAATCTTCAATTTTTTGAAACCTATATATACAACGATATTTCAAGTCAATGGAATCAAGCTATAACTTTGTCTAAACAAGTTTATAACCCGAATGAAGAAATTGAGGCGGATACTACAACAGTTTCAAAGGATTCAACAGGTCTTGTTAAAAAAGACTCAACTGATACCACGAAAAAAGAGGTAAAAGAAGAGAAAGTTACTCAGTCTACTAATCAAAAAGGATTAGGAGACTTAATAAAAGGAAATGCAAATGATTTTGCAGTTGGATCTGCAAAAGTAACGGATAAAATAAAAGCTGACGAATTATTAAAACGTGCTGATATTTTAGCACTTTTTCCGGAAGATTTGAAATTTATGTGGTCTGCTGAGCCCGAGAAAATGGACGATAAATCCAAGGAAATGGGCTATCGTTTATACGCTTGTAAGATTCCTCAAAGTGGGAAGGCCGATGTAGGTGGAAAAGATATTTTGAAGGCGAGTACAGGATATGACTCTCAAAATGGCGATATAACCGTTGATCTTCAAATGACGAATGAAGGTTCTGATAAGTGGGCGAAGATGACAGCAGAAAATGTTGGTAAATTCATCGCAATTACCATGGATGACGTTGTATACAGTGCTCCACGTGTAAACCAAGCGATTAATGGTGGAAATACGCAAATTTCCGGTAGTTTTTCTGTTGAGGAAGCGAAAGATTTAGCAGGATTGTTAAATGGTGGTGCATTACCTGCACCTTGTGTTATTAAAGAACAAACTAAAGTTGGGCCAACCATCGGAGCTGAAAACACCAAAGCTGGGTTAATTTCATTTGCTATTGCTCTGTTGGTTGTATTCTTATATATGTATTTCTATTATGGAAAATCAGGATTAGTCGCCAATATTGCACTCATCGCGAATATTTTCTTCATTTTTGGATGTTTGGCAAGTTTTGGTGCTGTACTGACCCTTGCGGGAATTGCAGGTATCGTACTTACAATTGGTATGGCGGTGGATGCAAACGTTTTAATATTTGAGCGTATACGTGAAGAACTTGCAAATGGCAAGGATAAATCCTCAGCAATTGATGAAGGATTTAAAAAGGCACTATCTTCAATCATTGATGCGAATGTAACCACGTTACTTACCGCTATTGTACTAAAAGTTTTTGGTTCAGGTCCAATTGAATCGTTCGCTACAACTCTAATCATTGGTATTTTCACTTCAGTATTTGCCGCACTTGTGATTTCACGTTTGATCTTCATTTGGATAATGAGTAAAAACATGACTATCGAATTTGATACAAAACTTACCAAAAATGCATTTAGAAATATAAATTTAAACTTTATTGGTAAAAGAAAACTGTATTATTTTATTTCCACCTTCCTTGTAGTTGGTTCATTAATTTTAGTTGCAACCAAAGGATTAAAACCATCTGTTGAATTCTCAGGTGGAAGAACCTACGGTGTTAAATTTAACAAAAGTGCCGCAAATGAAATCGAATTCATCAAAGCCAATTTGACAAAATCTTTTGGTGGAGCTTCAGTTGATATCAAAACAAAATCGAATAACTTCTTTGTAGAAATTACTACGAACTACCTACTTTCTGAAGATTCTGGAGAAGGAAAAGTTAAAGCTAAATTAACAGAAGGATTAAACAGTTGTAAATCTAAATTAGGGAATTATAAAATCATGGAAACACGAAGCGTATCTTCCACTGTTTCTGGTGAACTGATTACTTCATCTACCCTTGCCATTGGGTTGTCTCTAATAATGATTTTCGCATATATTTTACTGCGCTTTGGAAAATGGCAATATTCATTCAGTGCTATTGCCGCATTGTTCCACGATGTTATTATTGTATTGGGTGTTTTCTCATTATTTAATGGAATTTTACCTTTTAACATGGATGTAGATCAAGCATTTGTTGCTGCCATTTTAACAGTAATTGGTTATTCGATAAACGATACGGTCGTGGTTTTTGACCGAATTCGTGAAGATCTTTCATGGAAGAAAGGAACCGACTTAGGTTCTGAAGTAAATGGTGCTTTGAACTCAACCTTATCAAGAACAATTAATACATCAATGACTACAATAGTAGTTTTGATTGTTATTTTCCTTTTGGGTGGAGCTGCAATTAAAGGATTTGTATTCGCTTTACTAATTGGAATTGTTGTAGGAACCTACTCGTCATTATTGGTTGCATCACCAATGTTATTAGATCTTACAAAATCTAAAAAATAAATTATACTTCAATAATTTTTACGTCAGGCTTTTTTAAAAGAGCCTGATTTATTATCGTTTTGTCATCTCGATTTTCTTGTTGTGGCTTAATAAATTTTTTCCAGCCTGAAGTATCTAAATTATTAAAATGGTAGGGCGCAAAACCAAATCCAATAAACACCCCTTTCTCTACATAAACCAAACTTTTTTCAAACTTATCTCGACCTTTGTCTAAAATGAAGAAACTTTTTCTTTCAAACGTCAATTTATCCACAAAAAGTTGAACTCTTTGATTGTATAATTCGGTTGTTTCAATATCTAAACAAGCTCCTTTACATTCCTCAATCGAGTAATAAAAACAAGCATTTTCAACTTTTTTTGTACCACAATACTTTTCACATAAATTGTATTTAGACCGCACATATTCTAAAAAATCGGAAGCCTCTTTACGAGAAGAAAATTGAATTATGGGGGTTGAAGCTGATTTCCCAAGTGATCGAACAACTAGTCGTAGATATCCATTTATATCAAGTTCATCAAATATACCATGACTAAAATTTGATTTTTTTA
>Ga0194124_10002013_pt1 | contig 24018 bp, 26 predicted proteins | sample TA2KigCas0mmetaG_FD_148605 | JGI IMG/M metagenome (GOLD analysis project Ga0194124, IMG submission 148605) | Freshwater microbial communities from Lake Tanganyika, Tanzania - TA2015031 Kigoma Deep Cast 0m | ecosystem: Environmental > Aquatic > Freshwater > Lake | place: Tanzania: Lake...
GCGTCCACGAAGCTTACCCGCCTTGGCTGATTCCGCAGCACGGGCAGCGAAGCCCTGCCAATGCGCGGCAACCAAAGCCTGATCCATGATTTTTTCAAAGCTGCCGCTGTCATAGCTCTGCCCCATGGCGTTCTTGTAGGGCATTTGCTCTGGCCGGATCATATTGCGCCGGCGGAGTTCGGCAGGATCAAGCCCAAGCTTCCGCGCCGCCGCATCCATCAGGCGTTCGATGATATAAATGGCTTCAGGCCGGCCAGCGCCACGATAAGGACCAGTGGGCGCAGTATTGGTCAGGACAGCAGTGAATTGGAAATCGATATTCGTGATGTCGTAAATGCTGGTGGAAACCCAAGGCCCGATCAGCAATTGAATCGCAACACCGGAATTGCGCGTATAGCCGCCCATATTGGCCAGCGTGCGGACGCGCAGCCCCAGCACCTTGCCCGCTTCATCCAGCGCCAATTCCGCCTTGCTATCCGTATCGCGGCCATGCAGCGCGGCGAGGAAATCTTCCATGCGCTCAGCCGCCCAGCGCACCGGGCGGCCCACGCGCCGCGCGGCAAAAGCCACCACCGCATCTTCGGCATAAAGCCCGGTTTTCATGCCAAAACCGCCGCCAACATCGCCCACCAACACGCGCACGCGATCGGTCGGGATATCCAGCACTTCCTTGCACAGCTGATCCCGAAAACCTGATGGCATCTGCGTGCTCATGCGAATGGTGAAGCGATCACTCGCACCATCATAATCAGCCAGCACCACGCGCGGTTCCATCGAAACTGGTGCCAGGCGCTGGTTCACCAGATCAAGCGCCACAACATGCGCTGCCTTCGCGAAGGTGGCTTCCACCGCTGCCTGATCGCCATAGTGGGTTTCGGCGACGATGTTATTGCCGGCAGCGGGCCAAAGCTGCGGCGCGCCGGGGGCGATGGCTTCCCGCAGGTTGGTCACGGCGGGCAGTTCTTCGTAATCCACCATGATCGCTTCGGCCGCATCACGCGCCGCCGCGGCGCTTTCGGCGATGATGGCGGCGACGGGTTCGCCCACAAAACGCACCAACCCATGCGCCAAAATGGGGCGCGGTGGCGCGGCCAAATCCGACCCATCCGGGCGCTTGAAGGGCAGGGCAACGCCGAGCGATTTCAGCCCCGCCGCCACCACATCATCCCCGGTGAGGATCGCGACCACGCCCAGCATGGCCCGCGCAGCGCTGGTATCAATGGAGGCGATGCGCGCATGGGCATGGGGGGAGCGTAAAAACACCAGATGCGCCTGACCCGGTAGAGCCTCGTCATTCGTGAAACGGCCCGCACCTGCCAGAAGCGGCTCATCTTCCAGCCGCCGCACCGCTTGGCCACTACCGAAGCGGCCGACCGTGTCATTCATGCCATCCATGGCCCTGCACCCATTCATCCCGGCGGGCGGATTTGCCCCTGCTTTTTTCAGGGCTTCATCTGCGACGGAAAGGCCCGCGATTTTTCAGGGCTTCATCTGCGACGGAAAGGCCCGCGCATCAAGCCTCTCGCCTGCGCAGCAGGATGAAGATGATGCAGCAGATCAGCACCGCGACCACAAAGGTCATCAGCGCCGCGCCAATCCCGCCGATGCTGGCTGCCACACCAGAAGCCGCCTGCATGATTGCGGCCCCGCCGAAAAAGGCGACATTCATGGCCGAAAGCGCGCGGCCCACGCGTTCCGGCGGCGTTGCGGCGCGCACCAGGGCGAAGCAGATGACCTGGGTTGAGATCAAAAGCCCGAATAGCGCAAGCAGCACGGCATCAACAGCGACAGGCCAGGCAAGCGCGCCCCCAAGCACCATCAGCGCCACCGCCGCCACCGCGCCGACATGCCCAGCAGCCAGGATACCGCCGCGATGCTTCTGAAAGCGCCGTTCCAGAATACCGGCAAGCAAAGGGCCAATGATCAGCGCAACAGTGCATAGCAGCAGCACATGCCCTGCCTCGACCCGCGATAACCCCCGTTCGTCCATAAGCCAAGGCCCGCCCCATAGGCCACGCACGCCCAGCACCACGGCGAAGGAGGTCAAGGCCATCACAATCGGTGCACGCAATTCGCGCGAAAAGCCAAGCCTGATGACATCGCGCGCATCTTCTTTAAGGCTGCGGCGATTTGCGGCATCGGGCGGCGTTTCACGCACCAGGAAAGCAACCGAAAGGGCCGCAAAAATCGCGAGCCCTGCACAGGCGATAAAGCCCGCGCGCCAGCCGCTATATTCCACCAAAAACGCCAGAGGGCTTGCGGAAATCACCATGCCCGTATTGCCCACCGCCTGAATGATACCACCCCAAAGCCCAAAGCGCTGCGCCGGCATATTCTTGGCGGCATAAGTGACCGGACACATCAGCATGCCCGAACAGCCAATGCCCAAGACCATTTGCGCAATCAGCATGGACCAGGCGCTATCGGCATAAGCACCCAGCACCGCGCCAATCGCAGCAATCGTCAGCAGGCAAAGCGCGGTGGGCTTCACGCCCCAGCGATCCAGCGCAACACCCACGGGCAGCATCGCAAGCGCAAAAGTTGCCGGAAAGGCGCCGGTCAGCACAGCCAGCCCATCGGCGGTGACACCCAAATCGCGTTGCAGCACATCAGCGGCAATCGCGGGCAGGGTGCGGACCGCATTCGAAAACACATGCCCCATCGCCAAGGCGATGATGGAAAGCGCGATCAGGTTCATGGAGTGCGCGCGTTCTTCAATTCCGGAATATCTTGCCTGGGTTTAAAATTCCCTTGGGATCAAGCGTTGTCTTCAGCGCGCGCATGACCGCGAGCGCTTCCGCGCCATGTTCCTGTTCCAGAAATTCGCGCTTGCCAAGGCCGATGCCGTGCTCTCCGGAACAGGTGCCACCCAGCGCCAGGCCGTGCGCCACGATTTCACGATCCAAAGCCCAAGCCTTTTCCAGCGCGGCCTGATCATTATCGGGAAACAGAATCAGGCAATGGAAATTGCCATCGCCGACATCCGGAACAGGTGCCACCCAGCGCCAAGCCGTGCGCCACGATTTCACGATCCAAAGCCCAAGCCTTTTCCAGCGCGGCCTGATCATTATCGGGAAACAGAATCAGGCAATGGAAATTGCCATCGCCGACATGACCCACAATACAGCTGGTCTGCCCGGATGCCTGGGCAGCTTCCTTGGCCTTCACCACAGCCTCGGTAAGGCGCGAGATGGGCACGCAAACATCCGTGGTGATGCCGCGATGGCCGGGCTTCAGCGCAATCGCGGCCCAATAGGCATCATGCCGCGCCTTCCAAAGCTGGTTGCGGGTTTCAGCATCGGTTGCGGCTTCAAAGCTGGTGGCGCCGAAATCCCGCGCGACAGCCTCCACCGCTTCCGCCTGTTCCACGACACTGGCGGAGGAGCCGTGAAATTCCAGGAAAAGCGTTGTGGTGGCGGCGAAGCCTTCCAGCTTGGAATAGCGGATACAGGCTTCCATCTGATCCTCATCCAGCAATTCAATGCGCGATACGGGGATGCCGCTTTGCATGACGGTGCTGACCGTCTCCACCGCGGCGGCGAGCGTTGGAAATTGGCAGACGGCGGCGCTCATCGCCTCAGGGATACCATGAAGGCGGAGCCGAATTTTGGTGATGACGCCGAGCGTGCCTTCGGATCCAATGAAAAGCCGCGTCAGATCATAGCCATTCGCGGCCTTGCGCGTGCGCCCACCGGTTTGAATGACGCGCCCATCCGCCAGCACAACCTCAAGCCCCAGCACATTTTCGCGAATGGTGCCGTAGCGCACCGCATTGGTGCCGGAAGCGCGCGTGGCGCACATGCCACCAATGGTGCAATGGCTGCCGGGATCAACCGGAAAGAACAGGCCCTCAGCGCGCAGAAAATCATTCAAGGCCTGGCGCGTGACACCGGGTTCAATCAGACAATCCATATCCTCAGTGTTCAGTTCCAACACCGCTGTCATGCGCGAAAGATCGAGCGATATGCCACCGCGCACCGGATTGACATGGCCTTCCAGCGATGTGCCGGCACCGAAGGGCACCACGGGCACGCCATGCTGATGGCATAGCGCCATGATACGGCTGACTTCATCCGTGGTCTGCACAAAGGCCACCGCATCGGGCAGCGTGGGCGGCGTAGTATCCTCACCCCGGCTATGCTGTTCACGCATGGCCTGGGCAGTGCTGAGCCTTTCGCCCAGAAAGCCGCGGATATTGGCAATGACCTGTTCTATGGCAGAGGCGCTGGCATTCATGATGTTTCCTCATGCCGGCGGCGCAGGGCTGGCGGCGGGTTTCATCCTTTTTGCCGCTTACTGGGCAGCCCGTCCAGCCAGGGCATCTTCCGGCCCAGCCCTTTCTGGCCTAGCCTTATTCCCATCAGTGTCCCCAAGGAGGAAACAGGGCAATGCCGAATAAGGTGAAACAGATGTGGAAGGCCGGCCAGGCCGTTCGGCCAATGGGTGGCTTGCCATCCCCAATGCCTTTTCGGCGGAAATGTTCGCCCAATCCGGCTGGGATAGCCTGACCGTGGATATGCAGCATGGCGTTCAGGATTACCTTTCCTGCGTGGCGTGCTTTCAGGGCATGCAGCCGCATCCCGTGACCCCCATGGTGCGCGTGCCCTGGAATGAACCCGGCATCATCGGCAAGGTTTTGGATGCCGGCGCTTACGGCGTGATCTGCCCCATGGTGAATACACCCGAAGAAGCCCGCGCTTTGGTGCAATACTGCAAATACCCGCCGCATGGCACGCGTTCCAACGGCCCAATCCGCGCTGGGCTTTATGGCGAAGGCGGTTCCTATCAAAAGACCGCGAATGACGAAATCCTCGTTATTCCCATGATCGAAACCAAGCAGGCCATTGAAAATATCAGCGCCATCCTGGATGTACCGGGGATTGACGGCATTTATGTCGGACCTTCGGATCTTTCGCTCTCCTACGGGATGGAAGCGAAGCTGGATGTGGAAGATCCCTTCATCCTCGGCATTTATGAAAAGCTGCTGGCGGAATGCGGCAAGCGCGGCATCTCAGCTGGGCTGCATTGCGGGTCGCCCGACTATGCCAAGCGCATGATCAAGATGGGCTTCAAGCTTGTCACCATCGCCAATGAAGTTGCCATCATGGTCAATGCTGCCAAGGCCATTGTGAAAGACATCAAGTCTGCCTGAACATGGAACGAAGCAGCTTCCGCTACTTCTTCCCCCTGAGCGTTCGCTACAATGAAGTGGATGCTCAGGGCATTGTCTTCAATGCACATTACTAACCTGGTATGATATGGCGGTATCCGCCTATATCCGTGCTGCCGGCTGGGATAATCGCGCTGAAATCAAGGCAAGTGGCGCGGATTTTCACGTTGTGCGCGCCCTTGTGGAATATAAGGTCGGCATCGGCCATGATGAGGAATTGGCGATTGGCGTGCGCACCACGCGGATTAGTAATTCTTCCATCGCCTTTCAGCCGGCGGTCTTTCATGCCGATGGCGATAGGTTGCTCGCGACCGGTGAGATTGTCTGGGTTTGGACTGATCAAACAACCAAGCGACCCATTCCCGTACCGGATCGGCTACGCGCGCTGCTGATGCGTTTTGATGCAGGTTAAGGCCGCGCGGGCTTTTCAAGCGCCCTGGATGGGTTAGGCTTCACCCAAAGATAGATCCAGGCGAGAGAAACACCATGAACCACATGAGCAATAATGCACTCGGCACCCAAGCCGATGATGCGGCCTTGGTGCGCGCCTGGCTCACGCGCTTTGAAGCAGCACTGAAGGTGGCTGATGCCCAAGCCCTCGCTGCGCTTTTCGCGCCGGAGAGCCATTGGCGCGATCTGCTCGCCTTCACCTGGAACATCACGCCCCATGTCGGCGCCAGCGAAATCGCGACGGCGCTGGCCAAGACTGCGCCTGCCACTGGCGCGCATGATTTCTCCTTGGCGGAAGCGCGCACCGCACCGCGCCGCGTCAAGCGGCTTGGGATTGAGGTGATTGAGGCGATCTTCACCTTCGCCACAAGGCTTGGGCGCGGCGATGGCGTGCTGCGCCTGCCAGTTGAAAATCCTGCTCAAGCCTGGGTGCTGCTGACCACGCTTGAAGAACTGAGTGGCTTTGAAGAAAAAACCGGCAAGCGCCGGCCGATTTGAAGAAAAAACCGGCAAGCGCCGGCCGAGCGGTGAAGCCTATTCGCGCAATTTCGGCGGCGATAATTGGCTTGATCAACGCGAAAAGGCAGAAGCCTTCGCGGATCGTGACCCCGTGGTGCTGGTGATTGGCGCGGGTCAGGCGGGGCTTGGTATCGCAGCGCGGCTTGGCCAACTTGGGCTCGATACGCTGGTGGTCGAAAAGCATGACCGCATCGGGGATAATTGGCGCAAGCGCTATCATTCGCTGGCGCTGCATAACCAGGTGCATGTGAACCACCTACCCTATATGCCTTTCCCGCCGACTTGGCCGAAATATATCCCCAAAGACATGCTCGCCAATTGGTTTGAGCCCCCGCTGGAAATTAATGTCTGGACCAGCACGGAATTCCTGGGCGGCGATTATGATGCCAAGGCCGGGCATTGGCGCGTGCGGCTGCGCCGCGCCGATGGGTCAATACGCGAAATGGCGCCGCGCAATGTGATTTTTGCCAATGGCGTCAGCGGTATTCCCAAAGTGCCAAAGCTGCCAGGCCTGGATGCCTTCACGGGCGATGTGATCCATTCCCACAGCTTCAGCAGCGGCGCGGCCTGGCGCGGCAAGCGCGCGCTGGTGCTGGGCACCGGCAATAGCGGGCATGATGTGGCGCAGGATCTGCATAGCCATGATGTGACCACCACCATCATCCAGCGCGGTTCCACGACTGTGGTCAGCATAGACCCAAGTGCCAAGATGAATTACGCACTTTATGATGAAGGTCCATCTTTGGAAGACTGCGATCTGATCGCAACTTCTGGGGATCTGATCGCAACTTCTGGTACGCCGCCCCTGATCATCCGCGGCTATCAATTGGCCGTGCAGCGCATGGCGGAATTGGATAAGGATCTGATCGCGGCGCTGAAGGCGCGTGGCTTCAAATATGATTTGGGTGAGGATGGCACCGGCCATCAGATGAAATACCGCAGGCGCGGCGGTGGTTATTACCTCGATGCCGGCTGTTCCGGCCTGATCATCAATGGCGAGATCGGCCTGCTGCAATTTGACGATATCGCTGAATTCGTCGCGGAAGGTGCCAAGCTGAAGGATGGGCGGATGGTGCCCGCGGATTTGCTCGTGCTCGCGACCGGCTATTACACGCAGCAGGAATTGGTGCGCCGGCTGATGGGCGATGCCATTGCCGATAATGTTGGGCCCATCTGGGGTATCGGTGAGGATGGCGAATTGGCCAATATGTGGAAGCCCACCGCGCAGGAAGGGCTCTGGTTTATGGCCGGCAGCCTGGCGCAATGCCGCATTTACTCAAAATATTTGGCACTACAGATCAAGGCGCGGGAAGAAGGCATGATCCCGCGCGGCGGCGTGTCCTAAACCACACTCCCCGGATCGCAATTCGCCCCACAAAGAACAATGCCAATGCGCGCGCCGGCAGGCGCGCACCAAGCGCCTGATAGCAGCGCGGCCAGCGCCGCAGCACCGCCCGGTTCGGCCACGATGCGCAGCTTGTCCCACAGCCAGCGCCGCGCGGCATTAATCGCCTCATCAGGCAGCATCACGCAGGTGGCCTTGGTGGCGCCCAGCACTTCGAAAGCCAAGCGCCCGGCGCGGCGTGCGCCCAGGCTATCGGCCGCAATGCCGCCCACCGGCACATCCACCGGCGCGCCCGCCTTTTGCGCCATGGTCAGGGTCGCGCAGGCTTCCGGTTCCACCACCACAAGGCCGGCGCGGCCCGCATACCAGGCGCCAATGCCGCCAAACAAACCGCCACCGCCCGCCGCGATCAGCACATGCGTGAGTTCCGGCGCATCCTGTTCCAATTCAAGCCCAATCGTGCCCTGACCCGCCAGAACCTCCTGCTGGTCATAGGCATGGACCAGCATGGCGCCGGTCTCAGCCGCGCGGGTTTCGGAGGCGATGCGCGCTTCCTCATAACTCGCCCCGCCGACAACAAGCCGCGCACTAAAGCCTTCAATCCGCGCGCGTTTCACTGCCGGTGTTGGCGCGGGGACGAAGATTTCCGCGGGCACCCCAAGGCTTTGCGCGGCATAGGCGACTGCTGCGCCGTGATTGCCGCCAGACGCCGCCACCACGCCCGCCGGTGGCACCGTATTAGACAGTAGCCGATTAAAGGCCCCGCGCGGCTTGAAGGACCCCGTCACTTGCAGGAATTCCAGCTTGAGCGTGACCGGATGTTCCGTCCCCAATTCCTGTGGTGCGAGGCGCAGCACCGGGGTACGGCGGATATGGGGGGCAATGCGCGCCATGGCGGCGCTGATGTCGCTTTGTGCCCCCTCATCCACGCAAGTGCAGCAGCTTGGGGATCAGAGGCGGTGCTGTTCCGCGGCCCATCCGGTGCAGGCAAATCCGATCTGGTGCTGCGCCTGATCGGGCGCGGCTGGCATTTGGTGGCGGATGATCAGGTGATGCTCGAAGGCACAGAAGTCAGCGCGCCGCCCGCATTGCTCGGTATGTTGGAAATTCGCGGCCTTGGGATTTTGACCGCGCTGCCTTTTGCTGAAAATGTACAGCTTCGCCTGGTGGTGGATTTGGCCGCGCGCGCCGATGTGCCGCGCCTGCCAGAACCAGCCTTCTGGCAAGGCCCGGCCGGCGCAGTGCCGCGCATCACGCTGCACGCTTTTGAAGATTCGGCCTGCGATAAGGTGATTTACGCGCTTGGCGCCGCCACCGGGCGTCTGCACCTAAAGGCCGGGGCCTTCGCCGCATGACCACCCCGACGCGCGATATTGTCCTAGTCACCGGGCTTTCCGGCGCAGGCAAGGCTTCCATCCTGCGCGTGCTTGAAGATTTGGGGTTTGAGACAGTGGACAACCCGCCCATTTCCATCCTGGAATCGTTGGTGGGTGATGGCGTGCTGCCTCTGGCTGCCGGAATTGATGCGCGCACGCGCGATTTCGATGCCGCCGCTGCGCTGCGCGTTCTGGAACGCTTGCGGCTGCGCTCCGACATCAACGTCTCTCTCATTTTCGCAACCGCCGAGGATGAGGCGCTGCTCCGCCGCTATACCGAATCCCGCCGCCGTCACCCGCTGGCGCCAGGTGGCCCCATGGGATCGCGCGTGCTGGATGGCATTGCGCGCGAAAAGGCGCTGCTGGAGGCGCTGCGCGATACCGCGGACCTGACGATTGATACCTCGGACCTGCCGCTCGCGGATTTGCGCCGCATGATTGAAGGGCGCTTTGCCCCGGATGCCGCGGCGGGGCTGGCGGTTTCGCTGCTGTCCTTCGCCTATCCCAAGGGCCTGCCGCGAGAAGCCGATTTGGTTTTTGATGTACGCTTTCTGCGCAACCCGCATTATGACCCGGTGCTGCGCCCCATGACCGGCCAGACCGCGCCTGTGGCAGCCTTCATTGAAGCCGATCCGGATTTTTCCGCCTTTTGGGATAGGTTACGGGATTTTCTTGAGCTTTTGCTGCCGCGTTATGCTGCCGAAGGAAAAAAATATTTCACCATCGCGGTCGGCTGCACGGGGGGCAAGCATCGGTCTGTCCTTGTCGCGGAACGGGCCTGGCGGGGCATCTTCAGGCTTCCGGGTGGCGAGTAGACCTCGCGCATCGGGAATTGAAAATTAACGGCGGACAGGCTAGCCCCTCCGGCGCTTCTACCGCTTCGGGCCAGGAGGCCCTTTCGCAAGCATCATGATTGGTCTTGTTCTGGTTTCCCATGGCAGGTTGGCCGAAGAATTGCGGCTGGCGATGGAGCATGTTGTCGGCCCGCAGCAAGCGGTAGCCACCGTCTGCATCGGCCCCGATGATGATATGGATTTGCGTCGGCGCGAAATACGCGGCTGCATCGCAAGCGTGGACCAGGGTGATGGCGTTGTTGTGCTGACCGATATGTATGGCGGCACGCCTTCAAACCTGGCTATGCAAATGGTGGAAAAAGGCAAGCCGGTGGAAGTGCTGGCCGGCGTGAATCTGCCGCTACTGGTCAAACTTGCGAAGGTGCGCGGCAGTGAACCGCTGCACGAAGCACTGGACCACGCCAAGGCAGCAGGGCGGAAATATATCGCACTTGCCCGCGATGTTGCCGGCGCCAAGCCCAATGGCAGCGCCAAGGAATGAACGAAGCTGCCCCGGCCCCTTCTTCCGAAGGCATGGTGCTGCGCCGCAGCGTTGTCATTCCGAATAGCCGTGGCCTGCACGCCCGCGCAGCAGCCAAGCTTGTTGCATTGGCAGAACGCTATTCTGCTTGCGTGAATGTGCTGCGTGATGGGCAGAGCGTGCCAGCCGTTTCCATCATGGGGTTGATGATGCTGGGTGCCGGGCGCGGTGCCGAAATTGTGATCGAAGCTGAAGGCTGGGACGCCAAGGAAGCTTTGGACGCGGTGGCTGGCTTGGTCGAAGCAGGCTTCCATGAAGAGTGAAACGCCCGCCCGACCGCGCGCGGCAAAATCCCCGCGTCGGCGCGAAACGCAGCTTCGCGGCATTGCGGTTTCGCCCGGCATTGCTATTGGCCCTGCTTTTGACACCAGCGAAGCACCCGCCGAAGCACCGCGCCGGCGCATCACCACTGAAGCGATTGAAGCGGAACGCCTGCGCCTGGCCGATGCGGTCGCGTTTTCGCGCAAGCAGGTCACCAAACTCAAAACGCGCATCGCCATCCTGCCTGAAGAAGCGCAGGAGGAAATCGCGCCCTTGCTTGATGCGCATCTGCTCATGCTCGGCAATTCGCGCCTGATCCGTGGTGCGCGCAAAAGGATTGAGGGCGAATTGCTGGCCGCCGAGACCGCCATCACGGATGAGGGGGAAGCGATTGCGGAAGCGATCCTTGCCGCAAAGGATGATGACCGCGCCGGCCTCACGCGCCGTGCCACGGAAGTGCGTGACATTGCGCGGCGCGTCACGCGCAACCTGACAGCAACGCCCTTTCGCAGCCTGAAGAATCTGCCAGAAGGGTGCATTCTCATTGCTGAGGAACTCACGCCCTCAGACGCTGCCCTATTGGACCCGGCGCGCATTGCGGGTGTGGCGACAGATGAAGGCGGCGCGGATGGCCATACCGCCATCATGCTGCGCGCGCTTGGCATTCCTTCAGTGCTTGGCGTGCCGGGGCTGACAGAAAGCGTGCGGCGCAATGACCAGGTGGTGCTGGATGGCGCGGCGGGGAGTATTGCCATCCATCCTGAAGCGGCGACGCTGTCGGCTGCCAAGGAAAAGCTTGCGGCCTATGCGCGGGAACGCGCGCGGCTTGGGCGCTTGCGCCGGCTGCCCGCCATCACCACTGATGGCGAAGAAGTGGAATTGCAGGCCAATCTGGAAATTCCGCAGGAATTGCCGCTGATCGCGCAAGCCGGCGCGCAGGGCATTGGTTTGCTCCGCACCGAATTCCTGTTCATGAACCGCGAGGATTTGCCGGATGAGGAAGCGCAATGCGCTGCCTATCGCCAAATCCTGGAAGCGATGGGCCAGGACCCGGTGACCATCCGCGTGCTGGATTGGGGGGGCGAGAAGGATATCGCCGCCCTTGCTGAAGGCGTGGCACCCGTTCATGCCGGCGCCAATCCTGCGCTTGGGCTGCGTGGCATCAGGTTATTGCTGCATCGGCCCGAATTGCTGGAAGTGCAATTTGCCGCGATTTTGCGCGTGGCAGCGGAAGCGCCTGATGGCAATGTACGACTGCTGCTGCCGATGGTGACAATTCCTGAGGAAATGAAGCAGGCGCGCGATATTTTTGACCGCGTTGCACGGCGGCTCCGCCGGCGGGGTGACAAGCTGCCGGAAAAGCTTCCGCTGCTGGGTGCCATGATTGAAACACCAGGTGCGGCGCTGGCGGCGGATGCGATTGCGCTGGAAGCAGATTTCTTTTCCATCGGCAGCAATGATCTGGCGATGTATACGCTCGCCGTTGATCGCGGTGATGCGGAAGTGGCACATCTTTATGACCCGCTGCACCCGGCTGTGCTGCGCCTGATGCAATTCGCGACCGAAGCCGCGCTCAGGCTACGCATGCCGGTTTCGATTTGCGGGGAGATGGCAGGTAATCCACAATTGATCCCGCTTTTGCTTGGGCTTGGCATTCGCAGCTTTTCGATGAATGCATCCGCCATTCCACGCGTGAAGCAGGCGGTGCGCGGGCTTGATATCGGCGATTGCGCGCGCTTTGCGCGCCGCGTGATGGAACAAAGCGACCCGGCGCGGATACGCGAATTGGTGGCGGGGTTTGCGGCGGAGAAGGCCTGAAGTTTTCCTGATCAGGCCAATAACGCCCGCAAAGCCAGCATCGCTACCAGCCCAACCACCAGCGCCGGCAGCAGATTGCGCCCGAAGGCAAGGCACACCGCAACCCCCACGCCAAGCCCGCAAAGCCGCGCTGCCAGTGGCACATCCGCCAGCGCCCCGCTTGGTGCGATGATCGCCAGCATCACAAAGGCCGCGAGGGTTGCCTGCGCAATCGCCGTTGCCCAGGCAATGATGGGATGATCCGCGCCAAGCCCGCCCGCCAGCCAAACGCCCGCGCTGCGCAGCAACAGGCAGGCAAGCGCGGTGAGCGCGAGGGCAAGGTCAGCGGCCTCCACGCGCCCGCCCCCATAAAAAGGCAGCAGTGCCGCCAATGATTCCCGCCGCCAAGAGCCCCATGGAAGATGGCAGGATGAAAACCAGTCCTGCCGCCGCTGCACCGCATAGAATGGCGCGGCGCGGTGCGGGCTTATCCAAATCAGCCGCCAGCAGCAGCGCGTAGTAAAGCGGATTGACGAATAGCAACGCGGCGCGCGCGTGATCATCCAACATGCCGGCGACGTAAAACCCAGCCAGCGCGGCAAGCCCCGCCACTACCCAGCTTGTCAGGCCAAAACCCAAAAACCAAGCGAGCCGCGCCCCCGCCGCGATTTTGGGAAAGGCGCGCATCGCCGCGGCCCAGGGTGTGACTGCGATGAAGGGAATGGCCGGGATCAGGCGCTTGCGTTCCGCCACGCCGAATAAGGGCGTGATGGCAATCGCCATGGGCAGAAAACGCGCATTCACCGCAATGGCGCCCATCACCGCAGGCGCGATCCCGCCCACAAAACCCGTACTAGCGGCCTGCACCAGCACCAATTGCCCGGGCATGCCATAAATCGCCCAGCACGCCACCAGCGCCCAACCTGGCGGCAGCCCCGCTTCACGCACCGCGGCCCCAAAGGCAAGAAATGTCGCTGCCATGGCAACGCCCGCAGCACCCACCGCATCGCGCGCCCCAAACAGCGCCGCACCGCGCGCGAGGAGGTGACACTACCCATGCGGGCTTCCTTCCCCGCCTGCGGCTGGCTGGTCTGACTGCATGCCCTAAAGCTTGACCACACCCGCGCCAATCAACCCCGCAAGCCGCGCAGCGATGGCAGGTGCAGCATTGGTATCCAACCCCAATAGGCGATGAATACCGGCGGCGAGTTCAGCTTCCGTCGTCCTTGGCCTGAGTGCCAAAAGTTTTTCAGCAGCAGCGGCGATCTCACGCGGCGATACGGCAGCAGCGCGGCGCAAATGGGCGCCCACCGCGCGGCGATCTCGGGCGGAGATGATGGAGGCTTCGGCCAGCAGAAAACCCTGTTCTTCCTTCACGCCATGCAATTGCCGCGCAAGCGCCAAGGCCTGACGCAGCGCATCGCGTGCCGGCGTGGGCAGCGCTTCCAGCCCCCATAATAACCGCACGCGTTCAGCAAGGCTTTCGATCGTAATCGGCGCTTCAACGTTGATGATATCCGCAACAATAGCGGCGAGTGTCGCGAAGGGCACATCCGCAATCGCGGTATCCTTCGGCACCTCCGGCGCGGCTTCGCGGTAAGGTTCGGCCAAGCCGGTTGCCGGCGCGGGTATTGCTGCTTCCGGCGCGCGGCGAGTGTCGCGAAGGGCACATCCGCAATCGCGGTATCCTTCGGCACCTCCGGCGCGGCTTCGCGGTAAGGTTCGGCCAAGCCGGTTGCCGGCGCGGGTATTGCTGCTTCCGGCGCGGCGGTAGCGGGCGCGGCACCCAATAGGGCAGCGATGCGCGCGGCCTCAGCCTCTGGCCTGCCATACCAGGAAAGTGACCAGGCGCGCGCCAGTTTCCAGCCCATCCCCTCAAGCGCACTGGCGCGGCCCCTTTCGCGATCCCGCGCCGAACGCAACGCCGCCCAATCCCCCGCATCGGCTTCAATACCCAGCACATAATCGCCGGCATCGCGCGCCGCGACATCTAGGAATAGGCCGGCCATACCCACGCGCGGTACCGCTTCCTTGCCCGCGGCTTCTATCGCCTTGCCAATGGCCGCCGCGATCGGCGCCGGTTGGGTTTTTGCTGCTGCGGCGCGCGGTTCATCCCCGGCGGCGGCGAAGGCGAGGAAGGATTTGAGAGTCGCGACCCCGCGCCCAGAAGCACGAGCCAAATCAATGTCATCCGCACCGATGGATGAAAACACTATGCAGCGCTTCTTCGCGCGGGTGATCAGCACATTCAGCCGGCGTTCGCCACCATCAGCGGAAAGCGGGCCGAAGCGCATGGCAAGCTTGCCATCAGCGCCACGCCCATAGCCCACCGAAATCATGATCGAATCGCGTTCATCCCCCTGCACGTTTTCCAAATTCTTGACGAAAAACGGCTCATCCGGATGTGCGCCGAAAAACGCTTCCGTATCCGGATTGTCGCGCCGCGCCGCTTCAACCGCATTCAAGATGGCATCGCGCTGGCGAATGGAAAACGCCGCAATCCCCAAGGTATCGCCGGGTGTTTCGCGTGCATGGGCAATGACGGCTTCCGCAACCGCGCGGGCTTCTTCCGCATTGGTCCCCGTACCGCCGGTGTCAAACCGCCCTTCAACGCGGCGCAGTGAAAGCCCAAGCGCGGCAGACCGTGCGCGCGGCGATGGCAGAATGAAAAGCCGATTGTCGTAGAATTCCGCGTTGGATGTCGCGATCAGGCTTTCATGCCGGCTGCGATAATGCCAACGCAGCATGGCCGATGGCAGGCCGCGTGCATTGCAAAGCCCAAGAATGCTTTCCACATCCCGCGCCGCGACATCATCAGCGGTGTCCTCGCGGGCTTCATCGCCTTCCTCACCTGTCATGCGTTGGAAGAAGCGTGTAGGCGGCATTTGCTTGTCATCACCCACCACCACCACCTGCCGGCAACGCGCAATGGCGCCCAGTGCATCCACGGGCTCCACCTGGCTCGCTTCATCAATCACCAGCAGGTCAAAGGAAAGCCCGGGCTTCAGCCCATGCGGGGGGGCAAGGAATTGCGCCACCGAAAGCGGGCTCCCGGCTCATCATGAAAATCGGCTTGGCCTTTTGCACCGCCTGGGATGCGCGGAGCATCAATTCGCGCACCGGCAAATGGCCGCGCTTTTTCTCCATCTCACCACGCAGCACCGCCATGCCCGGCGCGCCATCGCGCACTTCCTTCACGCGCACAGCATGGGCATGGGCCGCTTCCGCACGCGTCAGCGTAATGCGTGCGCGATCGGCTTCGCGGAAATCCGCAACCAGCCGATCCGCCGCCGCGCCGTCAAAAGCCGCCAATTCCGGGTGCTCAGTCATGGCAGCGCGAAGCAAGGCTTCATGCAGCGCGAAGGCGAAGACATCCTCGGCCGTTTCGGGCGCTACGCGGCCATCAGCCAGGCGTTCCAGTAACGCCTCAAGCCCATTGGCCGAAGCAGCAGCACGGCGCCATCCCAGCCAGGCATCAAGCGCTTCCGGCGTCGCCGCCCAATCGCCAAGGCGTTGAGCCAGTGTGGTGAAGGAAGGCTCCTCGGCGCCAAAGGCAATACGCGCATCAAGCTTCGTTGCCTGCTGCAATTCCTGAAAGGCAGCCAGCGCCGTTTCCAGCGGCGCGGCCTCGACAGGCTTGGCACCGTTCGCAAGCGCGGTCAGCGCCGCCGCGCCATGGGCTTTGCGCCAACCGAGCAAGGCGGCCAGCGGCGCGGGATCACTCGCCTCTTGCTGCCAGAGCGTGCCGAAGGCGGCGCGGGCCAGAGCATCGCCGTTGCGCAGCACCTCACGCGCAGCCTGTCCGGCCAGGGCAGCATCAAGCGTCGGCAGCGGGTTTTCCGCATCACGCGCAACCCGTGCCGCGACCGCCTTGGCATCGCGCCGCGCACCAGACAGAAAGCCAAAAACACCGCCCGCTTCCGCAAGCGTGGCGCGGGCTTCCGCGATGCTCCCAACATCCAAGGCGCTGGGCAAAAGCTGTGGATCGGCCTTGGCTTTTTGCAAAGCACCCAGCGCCTGCACCAAGGCTTCCAGCGGCGCTAGATCGCCCGCCCAGGCTACGTGCTTGAGTGCTGCGGCATCATGCGGGGGCGCAGCGGCCAAGGCAGGGTTCAAGGCAAGCGTATCTTGCGCGGCTTGCGGCCCGGCATCCGCCCCCAGCGCCGCACCCGCCGCGGCAAAGGCACGAACCCAGCCAGGCAACCGCCCCAGCAACCGATCCGCATCAGCGGGCCCGATATCAGCCATCACGCCGCGCCAAGGGCTTTGCGCGCCGCCATCCGCCGCATAGCCCGCCAGTAGCTTGACCGCATCGCGCCGGGCTTCAATCGCCGCCGCATCCCATTCCGATACATTCACGGAAAATTCCGGCGCTGCCACACCGCGCTGCCGCAAGCCAACCAGCGCACCAATCACCTGATGCAGCGTCATGCCCGATGCACCGACCGTTGCACGCATCGCCGCCGCATGGCGATTGATCCGCCCACGCAGCGCCCCAAGGCGCCGCACCACCGAATCCCGATCAGGCTTGGGCGGCATGGGCAGGGAAAGTGTCGCGCGCAATTCATCCAGTACCGCGCGTTTTGATTGCTTTTCAGAATGCAATTCCAGGCATGCAGCACCAAGGCCGATACTCTCCAGCCGGCGCTTCACAACTTCCAGCGCGGCGAGTTTTTCAGCGACGAATAAAACGCTTCGGCCATCCAGCACGGCCTGGGCAATGATATTGCTGATGGTCTGGCTTTTGCCGGTGCCGGGCGGGCCTTGGATCACCACATGCCCGCCGCGCCTGACGGCTTCCGCCGCAAGCGCCTGGCTGCCATCCACATCCATCACATGGTCAAGCCGCTCCACCGGGATTTCGGTGTCCACATCAGCTTCATCGGGAAAAACTGGCGGTATGGTCAGCGCCTCACCCCCCACCAAAGCGCGCACCATGGGGTGATCGGCAAGGCCGGGATTTTCCTCAGGCCCCAGGTCGCGCCACATCAGGAATTTGGCGAAAGAGAATAAGCCAATCGCCAGCGCATCCGCCTCAACCCGCCAATGCGCGCGTTCTGCGACCAGTGCTGCGATAGCCTCCGCCCATGCGGTTGGCGTATAAGCATCCGTATCAAATTCCGGCAGCGCGGTTTTGAAATTCACCTTGAGCATTTCGCGGAGCGACAAATTCTCCGCAATATCCCCCACCGCGTCGCGCAGCTTGACTTGAAGTTTTGCGAAACCCCCTCGCGTTCCAAAGCCACAGGCAACAGCGCGAGAGGCGCGCGGCGTTCCGTTTCGGGTGTCGCGGGATCACGCCAGATCAAAGCACCAAGCGCTAGGTAAAGTGTCGGCACGCCGGTTTCTTCACGGGCGGTGCGTGCATCCTGCGTGATATCGCGCAGCCGCCGCACCAGATCGGACGCCGGCAATTGCACCCGCAGCTTGTCATCGCGCTGATATTCTTCCCGCGTGGCCTCAGCTTTGGCCGTGCCAACACCCTCTGGCTTCACCTTCACGCTGCGCGCGCGGCGCGGCTTGCCGGCGGTTGTTTCGGCCGGTGCGGCGTCAGGCACCGGCGCAGCAGCAGAAGCTTCAAAACCAAAGGCGCGGCCCGCTTGCAGCGCGCCAAGCACGAAATTCGCATCCTCATCATCAATGATCATCACGCCGCGAGACGCGCCGGGCTTCGGCAGGGATAGCAGGCGGTTGCGCGTTGAAAGATCAAGCAGGCCGCGGCGGGCTTCTTCCAATGCTGCGCGAAGATCCTTCATGAGATTATTTTTTCCGGAAAGCAAAAGTGATCAGCAGCACCAACCCGACCAGCGCGAGAATGGCCATCATGCCCTGAACAACCTCAAAATTCGGAGAATCAGGATGAAGGAATATGGACGCTGCCTTGGCGCCCAACATCATCCCCGCGAGAATGGCCATCATGCCCTGAACAACCTCAAAATTCGGAGAATCAGGATGAAGGAATATGGACGCTGCCTTGGCGCCCATCATCATCAGCGTTTGCAGTATCCATTCCATTGAAGCGCCTCTCATCCTTTGGCTTCGGGAGTGCCGCCATTCATTGCCAGTCTTGCATATACCCCGGCATAATCGAAGGGTGATTTTCAGGGCGGTGGCGGCCTGGGCAGAAGGCGGTTTTCCAGGCTTTCGATCCGGGCGAGCGATGTCTTGAGCAGCGAAATCAGCTCCGCCACCTGTTGTTCGCGCAGCAAATCTATCTTCTCATGCAGCAGGCTGATTTCTGCCTCGGCCCGGATATTCACCTGATAATCCGCGATGGACCGCAGCCGGTCTATATCAGCCTGGCGGTTCTGACTCATCATGATGATTGGCGCCGTATAGGCCGCCTGGAAGGACAGCATCAGGTTCAACAGAATGAAGGGATAAGGATCCCAAGCACCCCCGCCGAGCGCTACATTGACCAATAGCCACGTGAGCAAAAGCCCCGATTGAATCAGGATAAATCGCCAGGAACCAACAATTGCCGCGACAAGATCGGAAAACCTTTCGCCAAGCGTGGGGCCGGGCGCCGTGCCTACGCCCCGCCGCCTTTCGCGTGCCCGCGACAGGGCCGCGCGCAAATGGGTGTGACGGCGGTTATTATGAGTTTCGGGATGGCGGGCCATGCGGCATTCCCCCTGGAAAGCCCAAAGCCTGCACCAGCCGGCCCCGCCAAAACGTGCGGAAGATCAACTCCGCCCGTAAGTATCCTCAAAGCGGACGATATCATCTTCGCCAAGGTAAGAACCGAACTGCACCTCAATCAGCGTCAGCGGGTAATTTGCCGGGGTTTTCCATGCGATGGATGCAACCCAGCGGCAGATAGACGCTTTCATTCTCCCGCAGCATGATTTCTTCCCCATCGCGCCGCACAATGGCAGTGCCGGAAACCACCACCCAATGCTCCGCGCGGTGGAAATGCTTTTGCAGGGAAAGCTTGGCGCCGGGGCGAACCTCGATCTTCTTGACCTGGAAGCGGTCCCCCATGATCAGGCCTTCGTAATGGCCCCAGGGGCGATAGGCGCGGCGGTGTTCGGTAGCTTCCTTGGCACCGCGCGCCTTCAATTGGTCCACCAGCTTTTTCACATCCTGCGCATGGTCGCGATGCATGGCGAGAACAGCATCATCCGTCACCACCACCACGGCATCTTCCAGCCCGATCACGCCGGTCAGGATGGTTTCGCTGCGGACATAGCAATTCCGGGCATTCACCAATTCCACCGGGCCAAGTGTGGCATTGCCGGCGGTGTCCTTTGCTTGAACCTCCCACAAGGCGGCCCAGGAACCGATATCGGACCAGCCTATGGAAGCCGGCACCACCGCGGCTTTTTGCGTGCGTTCCATCACCGCGTAATCAATGCTGATGGCGGGAGTGGCGGCGAAGGCAGCGGCTTCAAGCCGAATGAAATCACCATCGCGCGCGGCGCCAGAAACAGCGGAACGCACGCCCTTCAGGACATCCGGCGCATGGGCTTCAAGCTCCGCCAACATGGTGGCGGCGGTTGCGACAAACATGCCGGAATTCCACAAATGCCGGCCTGTTTTAAGAAACTCCGCCGCACGTGCCGCATCGGGCTTTTCCACAAAGCGCGCAATGCGCTGCACGCCATCGCAGCCGGGCAGCGCATCGCCCGCTTCGATATAGCCATAGCCGGTCTCGGGTGCGGTGGGCTGCATGCCGAAGGTGACAATGGCGCCCGCCCGCGCTGCTGCGGCGGCCTTCATGAGTGCGGCTTGCAGCGCAGCCACATCGCCAATCGCGGCATCGGCGGCCATAAACCACAGTACCGCGCCGGGCGCGGTTTCCTCGGCAAGCAATGCCGCGGCGGCAATGGCGGGCGCGCTATTGCGGCCAACCGGTTCCAGCACAATGGCCGCGCCCTTATCGCGCAATTGCTCGGCCACCAGAAAGCGATGCGCTTCGTTGCAGACAACCATCGGCGGCAGAAAACCAGCGCCGGAACCCCGCGCGGCCGTTTCCGCCAGCATGGTCTTGTCGGAAGCCAGCTGCCAGAATTGCTTCGGGTAGCTTTCCCGCGACAATGGCCAAAGCCGCGTGCCGGTGCCACCGGATAGGATAATCGGCAGGATCAATTGGGGATTGGTGTTCATGGTTAAGATTCACTCCGAATTCCTCCGCGCTTAGGAGGAAATCGGGGCAAAGCCAAGGCAAGGGAGGGCCGGCGTTTCCCAGGGAGGGCTTCCGGTATAGGGTCCGGTCACTTCCAACCCGAAAGTCGCCTGTCTTGGATCAAACCATCCCCCCCGCCATCCCGGAAGGCTTTGTGCCACGCCCCGCTGGTGGGCCGTTTCTGGATCCCATCGGCCCCATCATGATCCGGCGAGACCATGGGCCGCTGGCCTTTGGGCTTCGCATTGAAAAGCGGCATTGCAACAGCAAGGACATGGCCCATGGCGGCATGTTGGCGACTTTTGCCGATCTCGCGCTTGGGATTGGCGGCTTCAACCTGGCCGGGGTGACGGGCTTCTTCACCACCATCAGCCTGAATTCAGACTATCTGGCGCCCGCCCTGCTCGGCACCTGGCTGCAATGCGAACCCATGCTGCTGCGGCGCACCCGCACCCTGGTATTTGCGCAGGGGGTCTGCATGGCTGATGGCAAGCCGGTTTTGCGCGCCAGCGGGGTTTTTGCCCTGCCGCGGGAGGCTGCACCTCAGCCCACGGGTGGCTGATAAAGCCCCGCCGCCTGCGCGGCTTTGGTTGCCAGTGCCACCATCAGCGCGAAATACGGCATGGGCACGCCCATATCGCGGCCAAGCTGCAAAGGCGCGGTGAAAAGTGCGTCAATTTCCATCGGCCGACCAAGTTCCAAATCCTGCAGAATGGAAGGCTTATGCGCGGTCTCCCCGAAGCGGCGCATCCGCACTTCGCCAGGCAGTTTCAGATCATGCCCAAGCGCGCGGGCAAGCGCCGTGCCTTCATCGGAAATCCGCACACCGGCTTCGAAAATCGCGGGGTCGGCTAGGGTTGCCTGCATGTCCTGGCGTGAAAGCAGGCAAAGCGGCCCCACCACCATCGAGCAACTTGCCCCAGATGCGGTGACGGATATTGGCAACCGCTTCGGTCGGCATGCCGCCCGCCTGCAATAGCGCCGCCAAAGCCTGAGCGCGCGGCGAGATCGCGCCCCCAGACTCACCCAGAAACAACTTCAGATCGGCATGTTCCGAGGTGACAATACCGGGCGCCACAACCGCACTTGCCGCATAGATCACACCGCCGATGGCACGCTCCACGCCAATGGCTTGGCGCAGCGTATCATCGGGATCAAGCAGGGGCAGGCGCTTACCTTCCAAGGCGCCGCCAATGCCATCGAAATACCACCAGGGAATGCCATTCATGATGAAGGCAACAGGCGTATCCTGCCCAAGCAAAGGCCCAATCCCTGCTGCCACCGCCGGCAAGGCGGGCGCCTTCACCGTGACCAAAACGCCATCCACCGGGCCAATTTCGGCTGCGCTTTCTGCAGCCTGCACCTTGTAGGTGTGATCACCCTCTGGCGTGCGGAGCGTGATGCCCCTTTCCGGTGTGATCACCCTCTGGCGTGCGGAGCGTGATGCCCCTTTCCCGCATCGCGGCCAGATGGGCGCCACGTGCGATGACACTCACGTCAGCGCCAGCGGCAGCAAGGCGCGCCGCCAGATGCGCACCAATCGCGCCCGCGCCATAGACACAAATGCGCTTCATCGCGCGTGGTCGCGCAGTTGCGCGCAAATGGCAGCGCCAGCGGCGACAAGCTGTTCCACCATGCGCGCGCCATGTGCGGCGTTGGCCCCGCGCGGATCCGGCGCGGCCACACCACCAGGCGCCACTTCTTCCACCCACATCGGCACGGAAAATTCCACGCCATGGGCGCGGATGGCGCCAAAGCCCGTCGGCGGCACGCCCAAATAAGGCCCGGTGCCTTCGCGCATCCGTGCCGCTTCAGGGCGGCAGAGTTCCGGCTTCAGCGCCATGGTCACGGAAGCCACCGGATCGCCGCCATGGCCGAAAGTGATGGGCTGGCCGCCCAATTCGCCATGCAGCTTCCCCGCTTCCCGCCAAAGATGCAGCGCCGGGATGATCACGCCATGGCGATGGCGCATGCTGCGCGCGGCGGCATCTGCGGGCGCGATGGTGCCGGCATGGCCATTCACAATCATGATGCGCCGCGTACCGGTTTTGATGAAAGCTTGGGCCATTTCCTCGATCACGGCAGTCAGGGTTGCAACCGAAAGCGTGATGCCGCCGGCGACGCCGGCGAAAAAATCCTCCCCACCAAAGGGAATGGCCGGCGCCACCAGCGCATCGGCGCCCTTGGCATAAGCGGCGGCGGCGATGCGGCAGGCGATATCCTCCGCGACCAGATAATCACCCATCGGCAAGGCGGGACCATGGGTTTCAAGGCTGCCCATGGGCAGAATCGCCACAGCGCCACAAGCCAGGCGGGATGCCACTTCGGGCGCGGTCAGCTCCGCGATACGATGCGCGTTCATGCCAGCAAATCCAGCGCGGCACGCGACAAGGCTTGCACGCCAAGGCCGATTTTCAGCGTTCATCAGGTTGGTAGAAGGCATTATGCAGCCGGTCATCCCGCCCCGGCTGACCGGACCCAATACGCAATTGGAAGGAAGGCGCCACCGCGGCAAATTCCGCGAAATCCTCAGCACCCATCGAAGCCTCCCCTTCGCTGATGACATCGCCCATTTGCCGGCGCACCGCGGCCAGTACGGGGTCCAGCACGCGATCATCATTCACCAAGGGCGGCACCTTGCGGACATAATTCATCTCGGTCTTCACGCGCATGGAAACGCCAATCCCTTCCGCGAGCCGCCTTAGCGCCGCTTCGGCGATATCACGCGATTCATGATGCAGCGTGCGCACCGTGCCCTTCAGATGCACGCGTTCTGGAATGATATTGTAGGTGGTGCCCCCCACGAATTGCCCAATGGTCACTACCGCCGGATGGAGGGGCTTGATTTCCCGGCTGACCACGGTTTGCGCTTCCTGCACAAAGGCCGCCGCCGCCACAATCGGATCAATCGCGGCATAGGGATGCGCGGCATGGCCGGATTTGCCCTGGATGATCAGGTCAAACCGATCAGACGCCGCCAGGCAAGCGCCACGCACATAACCAAAGCTGCCCACCGGCATATCCGGGTGGTTATGAAAGCCAATCGCCATATCAATGCCATCCGCCGCGCCATCGGCGATCATGGCGGCGGCACCTTCCAGCACTTCTTCCGCCGGCTGGAAGATCAACCTAACGGTGCCGGCAAGCTGCGGCGCCAAATCCTTCAACACCGCCGCCACGCCCAATAGCGTGGAGGTATGGATGTCATGCCCGCAAGCATGCATCTGGCCGGCGATGTCACTCGCGAAGGGTAGCGCCGTTTCTTCATGGATTGGCAGCGCATCCATATCGGCACGAATGGCGAGTGTCGGGCCAGGCCGCCCGCCCTTGATTTCAGCGACCACGCCCGTGCGCCCCACACCGGTGCGTGGTGTCAGGCCCAGGCGCGAAAGCTCGGCGGCCACAATCCCGGCGGTACGGTTTTCCTGGAAGGCCAGTTCCGGATGGGTGTGGATATCGCGGCGGATTTCAATCAGATGCGGGGCAATGGCTTCGGTTGCTTCGCGGATGCGGGTTTCGGGGTCATTGGGCAGGCGGTCACCTTGCGGCATGGGATAATTTCCTGATGGGGCTTGATCTCTGCCCCGATGATTGGGGG
>Ga0194124_10002030_pt1 | contig 23828 bp, 22 predicted proteins | sample TA2KigCas0mmetaG_FD_148605 | JGI IMG/M metagenome (GOLD analysis project Ga0194124, IMG submission 148605) | Freshwater microbial communities from Lake Tanganyika, Tanzania - TA2015031 Kigoma Deep Cast 0m | ecosystem: Environmental > Aquatic > Freshwater > Lake | place: Tanzania: Lake...
ACAGGTCAAATCGACAAGCACGAGCGATCGGCGTTTAGGCTATAGCGTATCCAGCGTTTGAAAATAATCATCGTTGGCTTAGTTCAGCAGTCGGACCTGCTTTTCTGCATAAATCGTCGCGAGGAGATGACCAAGGGCCTGCCAGTGGCCTGGTTGCAAGTGTTGCAATTCGGCAGGCGGAAATTGTCCGTGGGGATTGGCGATGAACTGGAAAGCCTTTTCGACCAATTCGGTTGAAAGCGATTCAATTTGCATGGCTGATTCTCCAAAACAGAGGCCCGAAAATCGGACCGATACTTTGATTTGGAGTTATGTTCTCTAAATTCAACCCCTGATTAGGAGGGGTTTTGTTGAACTTGGCGACCTAACTGCGCACCTGCCTCAATGGCAAAGCAGCTTATTACGACTTGCGTCGTCGCTTAAAGCCTGAGCAATGGCCTGCTCATTGATGACAAACCGGCCTTCTCTGATCGCTGTCTTGATTTGGTCGAGCATCGCTGTGTCAAGCGCCGGAGGTTCGTTGATCCAGGCTGTATCGGACAAATCATTGATTCGGCTCGAGCGAAGGTCAACTTGGGCCGACACGGTGGCTGAAGCTGGGGCGGCCGACTTGTTCGCGTCACCAGAACGCGCAACCGCACCCGCCTCTTTCGAACCTTCGCTAAGGCTTGGGAGGCTGTTTGGGGAAACACTTGAAGTTGATGGCGACAATTTCATAAACTAAGTGTACGCGCCCGTCTGGAATAATGCAAGTACCTTACAAAAAGAATATGCAGCGTGAAAGAAAATGCAGCGTGAACTCCGCATCTCGGCTATCGGCACGGTACCTAGTGACTGCGTTCGGTTGCATATTCAGTTAGGGCGAGCAAGGCGAGTTGGGCTTCGCCGGCAGGCAGCAGACTGATTGCTTGTCGAGCTGCTGATGCTTCGAGCTCGGCCTGTTGCCGAGTGAAGGCGAGTGCCCCACTGCTTTGAACAGCGTCTACGATGTTGAAAAAGTCGACATGATCCTGGTCGACCCCGCCTGATTCGACGGCCTTTCGAACGAGGTCGCGTTGCGCCAAGGTGCCGTGTTGAAGCAAGTAAATCAGGGGGAGCGTGGGTTTGCCTTCACGGAGGTCATCACCAAGGTTTTTACCGGTTTGCTCTGCATGACCCTCGTAATCGAGCACGTCATCAATAAGTTGAAATGCGGTTCCCAGTCGTCCGCCAAACTCCGCGCAGGCGAGTTCTACCCCTGCTGGGGCTTGGCTAAGAATGGCAGCAAGTTGGGCGGATGCTTCAAAAAGCCTTGCGGTTTTGTAACGGATCACCTTGAGATAGCGTGCTTGATCCACGTCTGGGTCGCGGATATTTAAAAGCTGTAGCACTTCACCTTCAGCAATGGTGTTCGTGGCATCTGCAAGCACTTGCATCACTCGCATCAAGCCAGGCTCGACCATCATTTGAAACGATCTGGAATATAGAAAATCACCAACCAGAACGGATGCGGCGTTTCCGAAGACCGCATTGGCTGTTTGGCGACCACGCCTTAGGTCGGATTCGTCAACGACATCATCATGAAGCAGCGTGGCGGTATGGATGAATTCAACGACGGCAGCTAAAAGTAGAGCGTGCCGGTCAGGCGGTGCATCACGCCGTAGCGCTCGACTCACCAAGCAAAGAATCACAGGCCTCAGCCGCTTGCCTCCTGCTGCAATGATGTACTCAGCAACTGTTTGAATCAGCGCAACCTCGGAGTGAAGCCGCTCGCGGATCACTTCGTTAAGTGACTTGAGGTCTGCAGCAATGCACTCAAATCGCTCCGCTGGGGAACTTGCAAGTGCAACGGGATGGGGAAGTGGCGCTTTATTCACTGTTCGATTATAGGTAGGCTTTAGCTTTCTATGTCGACGCAGGCAGTCAAGCCTTGTCGTTCCTGCTAAGTCCTGCCTATGGCTCGGCTAAGTCGTGCTTCGGTTGGGCTAAGTCGTGCTTCGGTTGGGCTAAGTCGTGCTTCGGTTGGGCTAAGTCGTGCTTCGGTTGAGTCGTGATTGTTTGACCGCGTAAGGCGAAATCACTTAAACTCTAAGGTTCGCTTTTGACTTACAGGAGTCAGTCCATGTACGCGGTCATAAAAACCGGTGGCAAGCAATATAAAGTTGTTGCCGGCGAAAAATTGAATATCGAACAGATACCGGCAGACATTGGCGCGACCATCACCCTTGATCAAGTGCTTGCAGTAGGGGATTCGCAACAAATCTCGCTTGGTACGCCTTTGGTCTCTGGTGCAACTGTTCAAGCCACCGTGCTTGCTCATGGTCGCCACGATAAGGTGAAGATTTTTAAGATGCGTCGACGCAAGCACTACCAAAAGCGTCAAGGCCATCGACAAAATTACACACGCATCGAAATCAGCCACATCGACGCTCCCACGATGGGTTCGTCCGAACCTGCAGCAGCTTGACGAAGGAAGCAGACACATGGCACAGAAAAAAGGTGGCGGCTCCACCCGAAACGGCCGCGATTCCGAATCGAAACGCCTCGGCGTGAAGGTCTTTGGCGGCGAGCAAATTGCTGCAGGCTCGATCATTGTCCGTCAGCGGGGCACCGAATTTCATCCCGGGCCCAACGTAGGCGTTGGCAAGGATTTCACGCTTTTTGCTCTCTCCGATGGCAAAGTTCACTTTGCAGTCAAGGGCCCATTGAATCGTCGCACGGTTAGCGTCGTTCCAAGCCAGGCCTAAACTTCAAAGCAAGTACTTGATCGGCGCGCAGTGTTGCCAGGTCACTGGGAGCGCTGTTGCGCCTTTATCGCATCGAAACCTTTGGATTCGCTGCGATGCGCACGTAAAGCTACGATGCGCGCGTAAGATTCGCTGCGATACGAACGTAACCAATAGGCGCGTAAGTTCCGTGCTCTCGCAGCCAGGGAAGTTATGTCCGGCGCTTTGTGAAGTTGAGGCTATTGCATGAAGTTCGTCGACGAAGCGCGCATTGAAGTCATCGCCGGCAATGGCGGCAATGGCGTTGTGTCTTTCAGACGCGAAAAATATATTCCCTTTGGCGGACCCGACGGCGGTGATGGTGGCCGCGGCGGTTCGGTGTTTGCTCTGGCCGATCGCAATATCAATACCTTGGTCGATTTCAGATTCGCAAGAAAATTTGTTGCGCGAAACGGCGAGAACGGGCGAGGCTCGGATCAGTATGGTGCAGCGGCCGACGACATCATATTACGCATGCCTGTAGGGACGCAGATAAAGGATTTGCATACAGGTGCGATACGTTTTGATCTAACGGTTCATGGGGAAATGGTCTGTCTTGCCAAGGGCGGTGATGGCGGCATGGGCAATTTACACTTCAAGACCTCAACCAATCGTGCGCCGCGCAAGGCAACCAAAGGATGGCCCGGTGAATCATCCGAGCTTATGCTCGAACTAAAGGTGCTGGCCGATGTGGGCTTGCTGGGTTTGCCCAATGCAGGTAAATCAACACTCATTGCCTCTGTTTCAAATGCACGTCCCAAAATTGCCGACTATCCGTTTACAACACTTCACCCAAATCTGGGCGTTGTCCGAGTAGGGCCTGAGCGCAGTTTTGTGATTGCAGACATCCCAGGCCTGATCGAGGGGGCCGCTGATGGTGCAGGTTTGGGACATCAATTTTTGCGCCACCTGCAGCGCACGCGTTTGTTGCTTCATGTGATTGACGTTTCGCCCTTTGATCCTGAAGCCGACCCAGTGCGTGACGCCAAAGCAATCGTTAAAGAACTTAAGCGCTATGATCCTGAGCTTGCTGCAAAGGATCGCTGGGTTGTTCTTAATAAGACCGATATGCTTGATGCAGAGACAGGGCGCAAACGGCTTGATGCGTTACGCAAGCGTTTACGGCTGCCGCGATCTAGCCCTTGCTTTGAGATTTCAGCACTGACAGGCGAGGGACTTAAGCCCCTTATCTTTGCCATCATGGCCTTTATGGAAGCGAAAAACGAAAATTCGGCTGAGGAGGTCGATGTACGTTTTCGTGACAGCGAACCCTTACCTTAGCGGGTGGTCGCTGTGACAAGGCATGATTCATTGGAAGACATTGCTTTCGATATGAATTCGATATTAATCGGCGATGCGCATGCACCGAGCGTGATGGTTCAGGCACAACGCCTTGTGGTCAAAGTGGGCTCAAGTCTTGTCACGAATGAAGGTCGTGGGATTGATGCTCAAGCGATCGCCACTTGGGCCGCTGAGATCGCAGCGTTGCGAGATTTGGGCCGTGAGATTGTGGTGGTGTCCTCAGGGGCCGTTGCCGAAGGCATGAAGCGGCTTTCGTGGGTGCGTCGGCCTCAGTCTATGCAGGATTTACAAGCCGCCGCAGCCGTCGGGCAAATGGGACTTGCTCAGGTGTATGAAACCGAATTTCGACGCTTTGGCCTTCAAACTGCGCAAATACTTTTAACTCACGAAGATTTGGCAGATCGAACTCGCTACCTTAATGCGCGCTCGACGCTTACAAGGTTGATCGAGCTAGGTGTTATACCGATCATTAATGAGAACGATACAGTCGTTACCGATGAAATCAAGGTGGGCGACAATGACACATTGGCAGCGCTTGTTACCAATTTGATCGAAGCTGATGCCTTAGTGATTCTCACGGATCAAGCTGGGCTTTACACTGCAGATCCGCGCAGCCATCCTGATGCGCGCTTGCTTTCGCGAGTAAAGGCCGGCGATCCGCGCCTCGAAGCGATGGCAGGCGGCGCCGGCAGTTTGATTGGCAAAGGAGGGATGCTGACGAAAGTGCTCGCTGCGCGGCGCGCCGCCTCGGCAGGGGCGCACACGATCGTGGCAAGTGGTCGTGAGTCGAAAGTCTTGCAGCGACTTGCGGGCGGCGAAATGATCGGTACAAGTTTTATTGCAGACACGGCTAAGCTTACTGCAAGAAAGCAGTGGATTGCCGATCAGTTGCAGCTTCGCGGTGCGCTTGTGCTTGATGCAGGCGCACTCAGGGCCCTTTTGCGCGATGGCAAAAGTTTATTGCCGATTGGCGTTTCGGAAGTCCAGGGCGATTTTGCCCGCGGCGACGTGGTTGCCTGTTTAAGCCAAGCCGGTGCAGAGGTGGGCCGTGGTCTGATCAATTACGCAAGCTCTGAGGCGAGGCGGATCATCGGTAAGCCCTCGAGCGAGATTGAATCGCTCTTGGGCTTTGTCGAGGAACCCGAGTTAATCCACCGCAGCAACCTGGTGATCACTGACCCAAACGATTCGTAGGATCGACACGAGCGATCGGGTAGGTGGCGCTATGCCAGGATCAGGGTAGCTCACGGCCTCAACCCACCGACGACAACCCACCGGCCTCAACCCACCGACGACAACTCAGCGGAAGGCTACATGACAGCGCCTAGTTGCCAGGGTACAAACTCATCGTTACCCATGCCAAGCTCTTCGCTCTTGGTCTTTTCGCCACTAGCCACCTTGAGTATTAAGTCAAAAATCGCTTTTCCTTTTTCGGCGACCGGAACATCCTGGTCAATAATATCGCCGCAGTTAATGTCCATATCCTCTTGCATGCGCTGATAGAGCCCGGAATTCGTAGCGAGTTTGATCGACGGCGCAGGCTTGCAGCCATAAACCGAGCCGCGACCGGTCGTGAAGCAAATGAGATTGGCACCACCTGCAACTTGCCCCGTGGCCGAAACCGGGTCATAGCCTGGCGTGTCCATGAAGACAAAGCCCTTTGCACAAACCGTGTCGGCGTACTCATAGACCTCGGTGAGATTGGTTGATCCTGCTTTGGCAACGGCGCCAAGACTTTTCTCTAAAATCGTTGTTAGCCCGCCCGCCTTGTTGCCCGGCGAGGGATTGTTATCCATCGATCCATTGTTCTTTTCAGTATAGCTTTCCCACCAGCGAATGCGGGCAATCAACTTCTGAGCGACTTCCTCAGATATCGCGCGGCGAGTCAGGAGATGCTCGGCACCATAAATCTCTGGTGTTTCAGAAAGAATAACAGTGCCGCCTTGGGCAACAAGCCTATCGCAGGCTGCACCGAGCGCGGGGTTTGCCGTAATGCCCGAATAACCATCAGAGCCTCCGCACTGTAAGCCTATACATAAGTGCGAAGCGCTAACGGGTTGCCGCTTTAAAGCATTGGCAGCAGGAAGCATCGACTCGATCGCTTCGATAGCCGCTTGCGTGGTCTTTCTTGAGCCGCCGCTACTTTGGATCACCAGGGGTTTGAGCATAGGGTTTTCATCCATGCCCTGGCTCAAGAACAAGGCATCCATTTGATTGGCTTCACAACCTAGCCCAATCACGACAATCCCTGAGAAATTTGGATGTCTTGCGTAGCCTGCGATTGTCTTTCTTAATACATCGATACCGGCCCCGTCCGAATCCATGCCACAACCTGAAGCGTGGGTAATGGGGACGACGCCGTCAACATTTGGAAAAGCGGCAAGGCGCTCGGGGGTGAAATGCGAAGCGACGAATTTTGAAACAGACGCTGAGCAATTGACGGTGGCAATTACACCGATATAATTTCTGGTCGCTACTCGACCGTCCGGGCGGACATAACCCATAAACTGAGCGGGCTCAACCGCAGGCGTCGGCTTGCAATCAACGCCAACCGCATAGTCTCGGTCAAACATCTCAAAGGCGAGATTGTGAGTGTGTACATGTTCGCCGGCTTCAATGTCTTGTTTGGCAAAGCCAATGATTTGGTTATAGCGTCTGACCGCAGAGCCGGCTGCAATAGCGCGGGTCGCAATCTTATGGCCGGGGGTCATGGCCTGCTTTAAGCGGATTGTCTGTCCAGCATCATCGAGTTGAGTTTCCGCGCTTAAAGGGCGGATGGCAATCAGTACATCGTCTTGGGCATGTAAACGCAGAAAGGGTTTACGGATCACTGAGATAGCCTGGTTCATAACGCGAAGATTCCTTTTGCGGATCGAAAGAAGAACAGATGTTCGCTTCAATAGTGCTCGCTTGCAAGCCTGCGGTGTAAGCTTAGGGCCCATTACAATTCAATAAAGGTAACTTGCCATGCAACATGGACGAGTTCTCGGAAAGAAAATCCTGGTGACTGCGGCAGGTCAAGGGATGGGAAAGGCCTCGGTGCTTGCCCTGCTGAGCGAAGGTGCCGAGGTTATCGCTACAGATGTACGCGGCGATTTGCTACACGAATTGGAGCAAATCTTTGCTTTGAGCGAACCTAAGCATCCAAGGGCACGACTACACAGCCAAGTCCTCGATGTGACCGATCCTGTGGCTATTCGCGACATGATGGCAACGCTCACTGACCTGGATGTGTTATTTAATTGCGCAGGTTTTGTTCATCAGGGCACGATTGCTCAATGTGATGAGGCGCAATGGGACCACAGCTTCAATATCAATGTCCGCTCGATGTATCGCCTGATTCAAGCCTGCCTGCCAGGTATGCTTGCGCGAGGCAAGGGTTCAATTATCAATATGGCCTCTGTTTGCGGATCGGTCAAAGGATTGCCAAATCGTTTCATTTATGGAACGACCAAAGCAGCGGTCATCGGTCTGACCAAGTCGGTCGCAGCAGACTATGTTGCTCAGGGTATTCGTTGTAATGCGATTGCACCCGGCACGGTGGAGACTCCATCCTTACACGAACGCATGCAAGCGCTTGGCGATATCGATGAAGCGCGCCGCATGTTTACCGCGCGCCAGCCGATGGGGCGTTTGGCTCAAGCCGATGACATAGTGCCAATTGTGGTGTACCTGGCGAGCGATGAGAGTGCGTTTGCAACAGGGCAGGTCTTTTCGATTGATGGCGGCATGACGATTTAAGCTCAGGCCGGCTAAGTTTATTAAAAGGAGAACAAATGAAGCTTTTACGTTTTGGAAAACCCGGCAAAGAAAAGCCTGGGATGCTTGATCATGATGGCAAATTACGCGACCTGTCTGGGGTGATCGCAGACATTGGCCCCGAGCAGATATCACCCAAAGGCCTGGCAAAGCTTGCCAAGCTCAAGCTTGAAAAGTTGCCCTTGGTTCGTGGCAAACCGAGGCTTGGAGTTCCTTTTACAGGCGCTACAAAATTCGTAGCTATTGGTTTGAATTATTCCGATCATGCAGCGGAGACCGGTAATCCGATTCCAAAAGAGCCGATTATTTTTCATAAAACCCTCAGCAGCATGCAAGGCCCCAACGACGATGTCATGCTGCCCAAGGGCTCGGTGAAGACCGATTGGGAAATTGAATTGGGCATTGTCATAGGTAGCCGCGCCAGCTATGTAAGCAAGAAAGATGCACTTTCTTATGTTGCAGGCTATGTCATGGCCAACGATGTGTCAGAGCGCGCCTTCCAAATGGAGCGCGGCGGTCTTTGGGACAAAGGCAAGGGTTGCGATACGTTTGGGCCGGTAGGGCCCTGGCTTGTTACCAGCGATGAGGTAGCCAATCCCCAAAAGCTTGCCATGTGGCTTGATGTCAACGGCGAACGGATGCAAACTGGCAATACAAAAACAATGATTTTTGATTGCGCAACAATCGTCTCCTATGTCAGTCAGTTCATGACCCTGCTACCAGGCGACATTATTGTGACCGGTACCCCACCCGGTGTTGGTCACGGCTTTAAGCCGCCACGCTACTTAAAAGCAGGCGATGTCATGACCATGGGTATCGAAGGGCTTGGCGAAGCAAGCCAGCAAGTCGTCAAATACAAGGCAAGTTGATCGTTCTTCGATGAGGGGAACTAAATATCGCAGGTTAATCGTGATAGGAAACTTGTCTCGGCAGTGGCATCGTCTCAAGGGTTCGCGGTGAATCAGTCGACCAATCCTGCCATCGCTTATGAGCGTTTGCGTGTGGCCGCTTGCCGCCTCTTGGAGGCGGCGGGAGCCGAGCCGTCCGTGGCTCATTGTGTGGCCCAAGCACTGATTGAGGCCGATCTGTTAGGCCATGATACCCACGGATTGGCATTGCTTGGCGCCTACGTTGACGAGCTAAAAAAGGGGAGCATGCGCGCTTCGGGGCAGGTTGAGGTGTTGCGTGAGAGGGCATCGGTTGCGCTTTGGGATGGACACCGGATGGCTGGGCCATGGCTTGTTCAAGAGGCCATGCGTTGGGGTCTTCATGCAGCGAAGCAGCACGGTGCTGCTCATGTCGTGGTTCGCCGCAGCCATCATATTGCAGCACTGGCAGCTTACCTTGAGGCACCGGCTCGTGCGGGTTTTCTTGTCCATTTGTGTTGTTCGGATCCAAACACGACAAGCGTTGCGCCATTTGGTGGTACTCGGGCAGTGATTACGCCAAACCCGATGGCCTGGGCTTGGCCTTGTGATCCGGACCCGGTCATCATCGATGTATCGGCTTCGATAACAACCAACGGCATGAGTGCCAGGCTTTCTTCGGCAGATACAAGCGAGTTGCAGCCTTATGCTTGGTGGCTCGATGCTGCGGGCAATCCAACAAAGGATCCGGGCGTCTTGCAATCAAAGCCTGCCGGTAGCATCTTGCCGCTTGGAGGGATGGAGGCTGGCCATAAAGGCTTTGGGCTGGGTTTAATGGTTGAGGCGATGACCGCTGGCCTGGCTGCGCATGGCCGCGCGGATCCGCCTGAGGGCTGGGGTGCGAGTTTGCATGTGCAAGTGCTCGATCCCGAAGCCTTTGGCGGCTTGGCAGGCTTTGAGCGGGAAATGAATCAACTGGCAGCCCAATGTCGAGCAAGCCCAAGCCCCGCTGGGAAGCCTGGGGTTCGCATGCCTGGCGAACGAGGACTACACAGAAAACGCAAACAATTAAACGATGGGATTGAGCTTCATCCGTCGATACTGCCGAGCCTTGAGCGCTGCGCACAATCGCTTGGTTTTGAAACGTTCTTGTTTTGACAAAATACGCTGTAGGGAAATTTTTGGTGTTTAAGTTGGAACATTCCAGGTTTTGAATAGCTTGGGCAAAGTTTTCCCCGCGATACTGATGGTCACGAACTGATGAAGCCTTCTGAAAAAATCGATGTCGTCTTGATTGTCCCGGTTCACCAAGCAACCGATGATCAGTTGCGATCCCATTATCGTGTCCATGAGTATTTCCGGGTGAAGGATCAAGGACCCGATGCTCAGGCAGCGTTTTTTAAAGCGCTCGAACACTGCGAAATTGCCGTGACGACCGGGAGCTCGGGCATTAAAGCGCCTTTAATCGACCAATTACCCTCGCTGCGCTTAATTGCCTGTTTTGGCGTAGGTGTAGACGGGGTTGACCTCGGTCATGCTCGCTCGCGCGGTATTTCTGTGACAAATACCCCCGATGTACTAAGTGATGAAGTGGCTGACTTTGCGATCGCGCTTTTGCTCGCTAGCCTCAGGCAACTACCCCAGGCGGACCGATTCGTTCGCGAGGGGGCTTGGTTAAAGGGTCCAATGCCTTTGTCGAGGTCGCTGCAAGGCAAGCGTGTTGGCATTGTTGGCATGGGGCGTATCGGACAGGCCATCGCAAGGCGCTGCGAGGCCTTCGGTGTCTCGCTCGCCTACCATGGGCCACGCGCCAAGCCCGCGCTGGCCTATCGCTATTTCGATCGGCTGATCGAGCTGGCCCAATGGTGTGACTGCTTAATCGTTGCCTGTCCTGGCGGCGCTGACACGGCAGGTCTCATTTCTCGAGAGGTCATGCTTGCGCTCGGACCTGCGGGTTATTTAATCAATATCAGTCGAGGTTCGGTGGTTGATCAGCCTGCCCTGGTTGAATTGTTGCAAACCCACGGACTTGCCGGTGCTGGGCTCGACGTATTTGTTGACGAACCTCAGGTGCCGGCTGCATTGACTGTTTTGCCTCATGTAGTTTTATCGCCCCATGTTGCAAGCGCATCGCAAGAAACAAGATCGGCGATGGGGCAGCTCACACTTGATAACGTTGCAGCCTTTGTAGCGGGTAGGCCGCTACTGACCGCGGTCTAAGTTGTCTAGCGCAATTGCCACCAACACTTAGCTCAGATCTGAGCCTGCTGCGCCTTTTAGCTTGGCTGGGCTTGGAGCTTGCATGGCTTTTTGAGCTGTTGACGGTTGTGGCGCTTCTAGGCCTTGTTGCTTTGCCTGTGAGGTTTGTTCGTTGGGCGCTACAGGATTTGCGCTTTTTCGGCGTTGCAAATGCTTGGCAAGTTCGGTAAGCGCAAGTCGATAAACATCACGTTTAAACTCGATGACCGAATCCAAAGGCACCCAGTACTGATTCCAGCGCCAGGCATCAAATTCGGGGTGCTGGGATGCGCGCAATTGAATGTCGCTGTCTCGACCGACTAGTCGTAGTAAATACCAGATCTGTTTTTGTCCACGATAATGGCCTCGCCATTCACGCCGAACCCAATGGTCGGGGACTTCATAGCGCAGCCAGTCGCGGGTACGGGCGATGATTCGGACATGGTCAGGCCGAAGTCCGACCTCCTCTTCGAGTTCGCGAAACATGGCTTGCTCAGGCGATTCACCGCGCTTGATGCCACCCTGCGGAAATTGCCACGAATGTTCGCGGATGCGCTTGCCCCAAAATACCTCGTTACGTCGGTTCAGCAGGATGATCCCAACGTTGGGGCGATAGCCGTCTTTGTCCAGCATGCCGACAGGCCTTGTCCCTTAGAATGCAAGTCATTATATCCATCGACCTGGCAACTGAACATGTTTCTTATGCAGAATCGATCGATCCTCCTTGGTCTTGGGTCTAAGGCCACCCGTTTGAAGAGTGCTTATTGATGAGAGCTAGCCAATTCCACATTGCCACCTTGCGTGAGGCACCCGCCGACGCCGAGGTTGTTAGTCACCAATTGATGACCCGTGCGGGGATGATTCGAAAACTAGCCGGTGGAATTTATAACTATATGCCCATGGGTTTGCGGGTGATTCGAAAAATTGAAGCGATCATTCGGGAGGAGATGGACGCGGCAGGCGCCATTGAATTGTTGATGCCGATTGTGCAACCAGCCGAACTGTGGATGGAATCGCAGCGCTGGCAAAAATATGGGCCTGAGCTTTTGCGTATCAAAGACCGGCACGAACGTGATTTCATCATTCAGCCGACCTCTGAGGAGGTGATTACAGATATCGCAAGGGCTGAACTGCGCAGTTACCGCGATTTGCCAAAGAATTTTTATCATATTCAAACCAAATTCCGCGACGAGCGTCGGCCGCGGTTTGGCGTCATGCGCGGCCGTGAGTTCACCATGAAGGATGCATACTCCTTTGACCGTGATCAAACAGGCGCTTTAGCGTCTTATCAGCGTATGTTTGATGCCTACCAGCGAATTTTTGAGCGTATGGGCCTTGCTTTCCGTGCGGTTGCTGCTGATACTGGGGCAATCGGCGGCTCAGCAAGTCATGAGTTTCAGGTTATCGCCGATACCGGCGAAGATCTCATTGCCTATTGCCCTGATTCGGATTACGCAGCCAATATCGAACTTGCCAAGGCGATGCCCTTGCTTCTGGCGCGTGAGGCGCCAGCTGCTTTGATGCAGCAAGTGGCAACGCCCGGCAAGGCGCGATGCGAGGATGTTGCAAGCTATCTCAACATTGATTTGGCCCAAACCGTCAAATCGCTGGTACTTGCCGTCGACCCCGAGGAGGCGGCAAGTGGCGCAAAGGCTCAGATCTATTTGCTACTGCTGCGTGGTGATCACGAACTCAACGAGGTTAAGGCGGGCAAACTGTCTGGTTTGTCGGGATTTCGCTTTGCGAGTGAGGCAGAAATTCTTGAGTATTTCGGTTGCGAACCCGGTTATCTCGGACCAGTCAACACCCTCAAACCAGTAAAACTTATCGTCGATGACACGGTTGCCATGATGAGCGATTTCGTCTGTGGTGCGAATCAGGCCGGATTTCATTGGGTTGGTGTGAACTGGGGTCGAGACTTGCCCGAACCGCTCACTGCCGATTTACGCAATGTGCGTGAGGGCGACCCTTCGCCCGATGGCAAGGGACGCCTTTCGATTTGCCGTGGCATTGAAGTAGGGCATGTTTTTTATCTGGGCACTCGTTATGCCGAGCCGATGCAAGCCTTGTTCGTTGACGAGGACGGCAGCAAGAAGTTGATGGAGATGGGCTGCTACGGCATCGGCGTGACCCGCTTGCTTGGGGCTGCCGTCGAGCAGAATCATGACGATCGAGGGATGATTTGGCCAGCAAGTATTGCGCCATTTAGCGTGGTGATCGTGGCCTTGGGTTTGAACAAATCCCAGGCGGTTCGTGTGGCGAGTGAAAACCTTTATGCGGCTTTGCGAGAGGCAGGAATCGATGCGATTTTCGATGACCGCGATTTAAGACCTGGTGTGATGTTTGCCGATTGGGAACTGATCGGTGTCCCTTGGCGGGTGACGATCGGCGATCGTGGACTTGCCAAAGGTGAAGTCGAACTCACAGCACGTCGTGGTCTGCAAACTGAAAGCCTGTCGCCTGAGGATGTCATCGCGCTCCTAAAGCAGCGCCTCGCCTGACTTCCCGTATCAACGTCCGCGTTTACCAAAGCCGCCCGAGGGCGGCGGCATAGGCATCGACGAGCCAAAGCCCCCAGGCATACCGCCCTTGCCCATACCTGCAAGTCCGCCAAGGCTGCGCATAAGCTTGGCCATACCGCCCTTTTGCATTTTTTTCATCATGCCTTGCATTTGGTCGAACTGGGCGAGCATGCGGTTGACTTCTTGCACTTGGACGCCAGCGCCGGTCGCGATTCGCCGTTTGCGTGAGGCCTTAATCAGGTCGGGTTTGGCGCGCTCTGCAGGCGTCATGGCGTGGATGATGCCCTGGGTGCGCTTTAGTTCACGCTCGGCCTTATTCATATCGGCCTTACCCGCGGCTGCTTGCATGGCTGCGGGCAGCTTATCGAGCATGGTGGATAGCCCACCCATTTTGCGCATTTGCATCAACTGGGCAAGATAATCTTCCAAATCAAAGCGTGCACCCGATTTGAGCTTATCAGCCAGCGCTTTGGCGCTATCTTCATCGATTGCAGCGCGCGCCTGCTCGACCAAAGCGACAATATCGCCCATGCCCAACACGCGATTAGACATACGCTCGGCGTCGAAGGCCTGCAAGCCATCGGGCTTTTCGCTCACGCCAACAAACTTGATCGGTCGTCCGGTGACCGCTTTGACCGATAGGGCGGCGCCCCCGCGCGAGTCGCCATCGAGCTTTGTCAGAATCACGCCAGTTAATTCAAGCGCCTCACCGAAGGCTTTTGCCGTGTTGACCGCATCCTGGCCTTGCATGGCGTCGACCACAAAAAGCGTTTCGATTGGTTTGAGTTGTTGATGAAGTCGGCTGATTTCAGCCATCATCGCTTCGTCGATGCCAAGTCTTCCGGCTGTATCAACAATGAGAACGTCATGAAAATGAGTGCGGGCCCATTGCAAAGCGTTTTGTGCGATTTCTTCTGGTTTTTGGCTTGGTAGCGAGGGGAAATAATCCGCGCCCACCTGCTCGCTAACCACGCGCAATTGCTCGATGGCTGCAGGCCTGTAAACATCACAGGAAACCGTCAGGACTTTTTTCTTTTGTTGTTCGGCGAGCCACTTGGCGAGTTTGCCCGCCGTGGTCGTTTTGCCTGCACCTTGCAAACCCGCAAGCAAAATCACAGCAGGCGGCTGCGTGGCTAAATTCAATTTGGCCGCATCGCCTTTGCCGCCCATCAAGTCAACTAATGCATCGTGCACTACACCGACAAGGGCTTGACCCGGTGTCAGGCTTGCCATGACTTCCTGGCCCATAGCGCGCTCTTTGATTTTGGCGACAAAGTCGCGCACCACGCTCAGTGCAACGTCGGCCTCGAGTAGCGCGAGGCGAATCTCACGCAACATCTCCTGGGTGTTGGATTCGGTGAGTCTGGCCTCACCACGGATCGTCTTTACAACCTTGGCAAGTCGTTGAGATAGGTTTTCAAGCATGCTTTAGCGGCGCCTTGCGTATTTGAGCCAGTGAAGTGCTCTACACTTTAACGCAGGCCGGCTCCCAGTGCCGATTCGCAAGTTTGATGGCAAGTTTATGGCGTCCCCACTTTCTTTTTTGGACCATTGGCAAGGCTGGCTCACCATCGCAGCGGCGGTCGCATATTTGCTCACCACGATGATGATGCGCCGCCGCCACCCCAAAGGCCTTGCGGTGCTCGCAATCGCCCTTGGTATGCATGCCCCAGTGCTTGCAAGCCAGATCATGGCGCTTGAAGGTTTGCGCTATGGCTTTGCCTCAGCGCTCTCAGCAACACTTTGGCTTGCGCTCGTGGTGCTTGTTTGGGAGGCTCGCAGGAGTCGACTCGAGGGCGCCGCGACTGTGGTTGCGCCCCTCGCTGCGATTGCCTTGGTTTTACCCTGGTTTTATGTGGGCCATGTCTTTCAGGGAACTGTTTCGGTCTTGTTTGTACCGCATCTGCTCATTGGGACCTTGGCCTATGGCGTGTTTTTGCTAGCAGCAACGCTCGCTGTATTCATTCTGATCCAGGCTCGTGTGTTGCAGTCGCACAGTGCCCGATTGCTCGACGACGGTTTGTTTGATCAGTTGCCACCGTTGTTGGCTATGGAGCGCATGCTTTTCCGCTACTTAAGCATCGGGTTTTTCCTTTTGACCATTACCCTAATCAGCGGGGTGTTGTTTTCTGAAGAGGTTTTTGGGCGCGCCCTAAGGCTTGATCACAAGTCGGTGCTCACCCTCTTTTCATGGCTTGTCTACGGCCTGTTACTGTGGGGTCATCGAAGCCGTGGCTGGCGAGGTGCCGCTGCGGCGCGGGCTACCTTACTCGGGTTTTTTGTTCTCTTGCTCGCTTATGTTGGCAGCCGCTTTGTGCTCGAAGTGGTTTTGCAACGCAGCCTTGGGGCTTAAGACAATGATTGCTTGACGGAGGCTGGACGAGTTCGCTATGCGTTGGTTTTTATTCCTCTTACTAGGTGCCCTTGGCTGGTTGCTCTCGAAAGCCTGGTCTCGGGCCAAGTACCGCTCAACGCGCGCCAAGCAAGAAACCAAGAACGACCCGTCGCTGCCCGATCAAGACCCGCAGACCGGGCAGTCTGCGCACAAGGGGCCGAACGAGCAGCATGCGCAAACCATGGTGCGCTGCGCTCATTGCGGCGCTTGGTCGCCGCAAAGTATGGCGCTGAGCCAAGGCGGGCAATGGTTTTGCGATGAAAGTCATGCAAAAGCCAAATCCTGAGGGCCAAGTGTCGACGCGTTAGCGGCGGGCCCGGATACAGCGGGGGTTTTTCCTTCCTTCTTCGCATCGCGTCGGATTGAAGGCCGCGCTAAGCCCGACTGACGGGCTTCGGAGCGCAAGTTGGCCGGCCGAATTCGACCGCCGGCCGGTGCTTGCTGTTCGCGGCGAGGAATACTAGAATTTGTGTCTGGAAGGCATTTCACCACTACATCTAGTGGTCTTACACCGTATTCAACGAACCTATCGTGCAAGATATGCCTACTCAAGTACCGGCCATTTAGGCATCCCCTGGAGGAAAACCATGCAGCAAAGTCCCCATTCCCAAAGCTATCCCACAGCGGGCCCGCGTTCCGGCGTCTTGATGGGAGACTCTGGAGCGCCTGGGGCCCTCGCTATCCAATCGGCCTTAAATGATTTCAAGCTGATCCGCCGCAACGGCTCGGTGGTTGCCTTTGAACCCGTGAAGATTTCCGTAGCCATGACCAAGGCTTTTTTGGCCATCAACGGAGGCCAAGGAGCGGCATCGGCAAGAATTAGGGAGCTCGTGGAGGATCTCACCCAAAATGTGGTGCAAGCGCTCACGCGTGGTAAGCCCGGTGGCGGTACCTTCCATATCGAAGATGTGCAAGACCATGTAGAGCTTGCCTTAATGCGCTCGGGCGAGCACGAAGTGGCCAGGGCCTATGTGCTCTATCGCGAACGTCGTTCACAGGAGCGTGCCGCCAAAGGCCAGAGCAGTCATGCGCCAGCATCTAGCCTGCATGTGACCGATGCGGGCCACAGCATGCCGCTCGATATGGACGACTTAAGCGCTGTTATTGCATCGGCTTGTGAAGGTTTACATGAGGTGGTCAGCGTTGAGGCGGTCTTGCAAGAGACAGTCAAAAATCTCTACGACGGCGTACCGCTTGATGAAGTCTATAAGTCCGCCATTCTCTCGGCACGCTCACTGATTGAGAAGGATCCCGCCTACAGTCAGGTGACAGCCCGGCTTTTGCTGCACACCGTGCGCAAAGAGGTTCTCGGCGAGGTCGTCAGCCAGCAACAAATGCACCAGCGCTATGCGCAGTACTTCCCACAATTCATTAAGCGTGGCATCGAAGCGGGCTTGCTCAACGAAGAATTGCGACGCTTTGATCTGGCCAAACTTGGGGCTGCTCTTAGCGCAGAGCGCGACCAACAGTTTAGTTATCTGGGTTTGCAAACGCTTTACGATCGATATTTTTTACATATCGATGAGCAGCGCATTGAGTTGCCTCAAGCCTTTTTCATGCGTGTTGCGATGGGGCTTGCCCTCAATGAAATCGACCGCGAAGCCAAAGCGATCGCCTTCTACGAGTTGTTATCGAGCTTTGATTTCATGAGCAGTACACCAACCCTGTTCAATTCGGGAACGCAACGCTCGCAGCTTTCCTCGTGCTACCTCACGACCGTGAGCGACGATCTCGACGGTATTTACGAGGCTATTAAAGAAAACGCTTTGCTCGCTAAGTACGCTGGCGGGCTTGGCAATGATTGGACGCCGGTTCGTGCCCTTGGAAGCCATATCAAAGGAACCAACGGAAAGAGCCAGGGGGTTGTGCCCTTTTTGAAGGTGGTCAACGACACTGCTGTTGCCGTGAACCAAGGCGGTAAGCGCAAAGGTGCGGTGTGTGCGTATTTAGAGACCTGGCATCTCGATATCGAAGAGTTTTTAGAGTTACGCAAGAACACAGGCGATGATCGTCGTCGCACCCACGATATGAACACAGCTAACTGGATTCCGGACCTGTTCATGAAACGGGTGATGGAAAACGCGAGTTGGACCTTGTTTTCGCCCGCCGACTGCGTTGACTTACACGAGAAGGTCGGCAAGGCCTTCGAGAAGGCCTACACGGAATATGAGGCAAAGGCTGCTCGCGGCGAACTCAAGCTCTTTAAGACGGTGCAGGCGGTTCAGTTGTGGCGAAAAATGCTTTCTATGTTGTTTGAGACCGGTCATCCTTGGATCACCTTTAAAGATCCTTGCAATGTGCGCTCGCCCCAACAGCATGTTGGTGTTGTACACAGTTCTAATTTATGCACCGAAATTACGCTGAACACCAACGATCACGAGATCGCGGTGTGTAATCTTGGTTCGGTGAACCTGGTCGCCCATATGCGCGAGGTTCGTGAAGAGTCGGGAAGCCGCTGGGAGCTTGATCACGAGAAACTGCGCAACACCATCAACACAGCCATGCGTATGCTCGATAACGTAGTTGATATTAATTATTACGCTGTCGGCAAAGCAAGACACTCAAACCTGCGGCATCGCCCAGTCGGTCTCGGTATCATGGGTTTCCAGGACTGCTTGCATTTGATGCGTGTGCCTTATGCGAGCCAAGAGGCAGTGGCTTTTGCTGATCAATCAACCGAAGCTGTCTGTTATTACGCTTACTGGGCATCGACCGAGCTTGCCAACGAACGCGGCGCTTATTCAAGCTTTAAGGGATCCTTATGGGATCGCGGCATTTTGCCCCACGACAGCCTTGATCTTTTGGCGCAAGAACGCGGCGACTACCTTGAGGTCGACCGCAGTCAAAGCATGGATTGGACAGCTTTGCGTCAACGTATCTCACGTTACGGTATGCGCAATTCAAATTGCGTAGCAATCGCGCCTACTGCGACGATTTCAAACATCATTGGCGTCAGCGCATGTATTGAACCGACCTTCCAAAATCTTTACGTCAAATCAAACCTCTCAGGTGAATTTACTGTCGTCAATGACTACCTTGTCCGTGATCTCAAGAGGCTTGGACTATGGGATGAGGTGATGATTTCCGATCTGAAGTTCTTTGATGGCTCACTTGCAAGAATCGATCGCATTCCGGCATCGCTTCGGGACATTTATGCCACAGCCTTTGAGATTGATCCGAGCTGGCTGGTCGAGGCGGCTTCAAGGCGCCAGAAGTGGATCGACCAAGCGCAATCGCTCAATATTTATATGGCCGGTGCATCGGGCAAGCGTTTGCATGACACCTATACCCTGGCCTGGTTGCGTGGACTCAAGACCACTTATTACTTGCGTACCCTTGGGGCAACCAGTGCAGAGAAGTCGACCACCGATCGACTCGGTCAACTCAATGCCGTATCGGCCGATGGTGCTGGTATGCAAGCGGGATTTAGCTATGCCGCGAGTGCTACGACAAGTCCTGCGGTGTCAAGCGATAGTCCTAAATTTTGTGCAATTGATGATCCCGAGTGCGAAGCCTGCCAGTAATGTGATAGAGAAATCATACCGGTCTATTTAAAAGATCTGTTTTGTTTGTTGTAAAGCGTTCACTTTTTGTTGCAGTGCTTTTGCTCAACGACTATGATCGGCATGCTTTATTTCAATGCTGCCAGGTAGTCGATGGATACAAAACGCTGTGTATGTATAGATTGAGTAAAGCGAGAGAAAGCCATGTTGTCTTGGGACGAACCACAAACCCTCATTCGTAAGCCGCAAGGCCTGCCGAGCTTTAAGCCGGTGCAGGCCCCACTTATCGATTCGATGCCGCTTGAATCTTCGAGCGCATCGGCGATGAGTGATCGGCGGGTCAAAGTTGAAGATAAGCGCATCATCAATGGTGCGTCCGATGTCAATCAACTCGTTCCCTTTAAGTACAAATGGGCCTGGGAAAAATATCTTGCAACCTGTGCCAATCATTGGATGCCGCAAGAAATTAATATGAGCCGCGATATCGCGCTTTGGAAGTCGCCTCAGGGTCTGACCGAGGATGAGCGACGACTCATTAAGCGTAATTTGGGTTTTTTTGTGACGGCTGATTCCTTAGCAGCCAACAATATCGTATTGGGTACTTACCGGCACATCACCGCGCCTGAATGCCGGCAGTTTTTACTGAGACAGGCCTTTGAAGAGGCGATTCACACGCACGCGTATCAATACATCGTGGAGTCGCTGGGATTAGATGAAGGCGAAATTTTTAACGCCTACCACGAAGTAAAGTCGATTCGGGATAAGGATGAATTTCTGATTCCTTTTATCGATACCTTAACGGATCCAAATTTTAAAACAGGAACGCTCCAAGCCGATCAGGATTTGCTGAAGTCGATGATTGTGTTTTCCTGTTTGATGGAAGGCCTCTTCTTCTACGTCGGCTTTGTGCAAATACTCGCCCTTGGTCGTCAAAACAAGATGACTGGTGCTGCTGAGCAGTACCAATACATTCTTCGCGACGAATCGATGCATTGCAATTTCGGGATCGATTTGGTCAACACCATCAAGCTAGAGAATCCTCAGCTTTGGACGGCGAGCTTTCGAGAAGAGATTAAGGCTTTGTTCTTGCGTGCTGTTGATTTGGAGTATGCCTACGCAGAAGACACCATGCCAAGAGGTGTGCTTGGTCTGAATGCTTCGATGTTTAAAGGCTATTTGAGGTTTATTGCCAACCGTCGTGCGCAGCAAATCGGGCTCGATGCTCTCTTTCCTCAAGAGGAAAATCCTTTCCCCTGGATGAGCGAGATGATCGACTTGAAAAAGGAAAGAAATTTTTTCGAAACCCGTGTGATCGAATATCAGACCGGAGGTGCCCTGAGTTGGGACTAAGCGCCATGGTCAAGGCGATACACAGGGTTGTAGGCTGCTCGGGAATCGCGATTTCTCCGAGCAGCCAGTGGCATTCGTCGGTGCGACCCACTAAGAGGTTTGCACCGGTGAATAGTCTTGTGATGCTGGGTGAGCAGGCGCCTAAGTCTGTTTCACCTTTTGGATCGAGACTTTCATCGTCGTGATCTCATGAAAAAGGAGTTCTACCATGGCAACTGCCAAGAAGCCTGCCGCAAAGACTGCGGCAAAGAAAGTCGCCGCGAAGGCTGCAAAGCCAGAGGTAAAGGCCGAAAAGTCGACCGCTAAAAAGGTCGCAGCAAAATCCACACCGGTGAGGAAGGCTACAGAAGCTGCGGGCAAGAAAGCTGCGCCAAAGGCTGCTGCTCCTGCTGATAAAGCAGCTAAGAAGCCCATAGCCTCGAAGCCCGCTGCGAAAAAAGCAGCCACTAAGCCTGCCGCCGCTGCCAAAGCTGCAGCAAATGCAACTAAGGCCGCAGCAAAGCCGAGCAAAGCAGTTGCTAAAAAGGCAGTCGCCAAGCCAGCAGTGAAAGAGGCAACCGCAAAGCCTGCGGCAAAGAAAGCCGCAAAGGCGACCAAGGCCGCTGCCAAGGCAAAAGCGCCTGCAAAAGTAGCAGCAAAAGCAGCAGCAAAAAAGGCAGCTCCAGCATGGCCCTTCCCAACGGGTGATAAGCCTTAGGGTTGGCAAGCAAAAGGCCGCGAACCTGAGGGGTTGCGGCCTTGCTTGAATTCAAATCCTTGGGTTTTCTTGCTCGCTTCGAGTGACGTGGCAGTGCCTATCCAAGTTCTTCGGGCATGCTGTCGCCAAAGTGTTCTGACCATCGCCGCTTAACTTCATGGCGATCAACGGGGTGATTTTGTGCGCCCGCATAGCCGACTTTGATGGCACCTAAGATTGTGCCTAGCCTGATGGCATCTTCCCAGGAGCAGGCCTTCGAGAGTGCATAGAGTACAGCGCCGCGAAATGCGTCCCCGCAACCTGTTGGGTCGACGACTTGTTGGGCGGGTGCAGCCTTAATCTCAATCGCTCTTCCTTGCTCGAGTAGGCGACTGCCCTCAGCACCGCGCGTAATCACAAGCGCCTTTAACTCGCTGGCAAGCGCCGCTTCATCCAAGCCTGTCTTTTGCATCAGCATGGAGGCCTCGTAGTCATTAAGAATCAAAGCGTCAGCAAGCTTAATGAGGCTAAGCAATTCCTCACCTGAAAACATAGGAAGACCTTGACCTGGGTCAAAGATGAAGGGGAGGCCCGCCTGCGCAAAAGCTGCGGCATGTTCGATCATCGCTTGTTTGCCGTTGGGTGCAACAATGCCCCATGCGCAAGACTTGCAATCGATCATCGCCTGTCTCACATCGAGTTCATGCGCCTTATTCATCGCCCCGGGATGAAAGGCAGTAATTTGATTGGCTTCAGTGTCGGTTGTGATGAAAGCTTGAGCGCTATAACAATCGGTAAGTTGTTGAACCGATCCAAGGTCGATCCCATAAGAGGCCAAACGCGCTAAATAATCGGTGGCATCCTGTCCCACGCTGCCTAAAAGGCGCGCCCAACCACCGAGCTTAGCGAGCGTGTAGGCGATATTGGCCGCACACCCCCCATCTTGACGCTGAAGTTGTGGCGTTAAAAACGCAACGTTTAACATATGAATTCGATCGGGGAGGATATGATCCTTAAACTTCCCGTCAAAAAGCAAAATAAAGTCAAAAGCAATCGAGCCACTAATCAGCACTGCCTTGCTGCTTGGACTTGGGTTTTTGTCGGGAAGCACTGCCTTGTTGTTTTGGGTGGGGTTTTTATCGAGATTTGAATGCATGACTGCCTGGCCGTTTGGGTATAGGTTGCTGGTTTTAATGGCCTTACATGGGGCGCTGCCCTGCAAGCACGCTCCAGCCGTCGAGATCTTGCCATGCTTGCAAACCTATCGTGGCATAACAACTCGCAACTTCATCAACTTGGCGTGTGAGAAGTCCGGCGAGGACCAGATAGCCCCCGGGTTTGACGAGGCTCTCCAAGGTTGGTGCGAGCAGCTTTAAGGGGGCTGCGAGAATATTGGCAAGCACCATATCGGCAGGCGCAAGTCGATCAGCCCGCGTCAGATGGGTTTGCAAATCAACCCGATTGCGCTTGGCGTTTTCTTTTGTGGCGATCAAGGCTTGAGGATCGATATCAATCGCATCAATGCTTGTTGCACCTAACAGGCCGGCAGCAATAGCCAAAATGCCCGAACCACAACCGTAGTCGATGACACGCTCTGCGCCGCGCAAGTGAGCGTCAAGCCAGCGCAAGCAAAGCGCCGTTGTCGGATGCGAGCCGGTCCCAAATGCAAGGCCCGGGTCGAGGACTAAGCGTTTTCGCCCGACGTGAGCGGCCTGTTCAGGCTCCCAACTCGGTGTGATCAGCAAACGTTCACCAATCTCGATGGGCTGAAACTGCGATTGGGTCAAGCGCACCCAGTCCTGGTTTTCGAGCGCCTTGAGTTGCCATGAGCTCGTCAAGGCGATCTTAGCTTGATCGCAAGCATTGGCAAGCAGCGCAAGCGCTTGATGATCGGCCTGGCGCGGGCTCGATTCGAATAGGGCAGTAAGCCGTGTTTGGGCCCAAACACGCGGGTGAGGGTCCTCGAGTCCCGGCTCAGCGAAGATGGCTTGCTCATCTTCAGTGTTTGCCTGCGCGTCCTCAGCCTGCACACATACCGCGCCAGCCTCGAGTAGACAATCGCTAAGCTGCTCCGCCTCGGATGCAGCAAGCACTAAGGAGAGCTCAAACCATTGAAGATCTTCAGGGCTGGGGGCGTTGGGCAAGTTTTTGTTCCAAATAATGGATTGACGTGCCGCCTTGCATAAAACGCGCGTCCGCGAGCAGCTCCCTGTGTAAGGCCAGATTCGTTTGGATGCCTTCAACAGCCATCTCGGAAAGTGCAATGCGCATCCTTGCCATGGCCTGCTCGCGGCTGTCACCGTAAGTAATGACTTTAGCAATCATCGAGTCGTAGTGAGGAGGTACCAAATAATTGGTGTACGCATGCGAGTCGACGCGCACGCCAAGCCCGCCTGGGGGGTGCCAGTGGCTGATGCGGCCAGGCGATGGGGTAAATCGAAAGGGGTCTTCGGCATTGATTCGGCACTCAAAA
>Ga0194124_10002031_pt1 | contig 23810 bp, 25 predicted proteins | sample TA2KigCas0mmetaG_FD_148605 | JGI IMG/M metagenome (GOLD analysis project Ga0194124, IMG submission 148605) | Freshwater microbial communities from Lake Tanganyika, Tanzania - TA2015031 Kigoma Deep Cast 0m | ecosystem: Environmental > Aquatic > Freshwater > Lake | place: Tanzania: Lake...
CACAAGCTCCAAAAGGACTATTAAAAGAAAATAATCTTGGTTCAATTTCCTCGATAGTAAAACCACTTTCAGGACAAGCAAATTTTGTTGAGAATATGAGTTTCTCAATCTTTATAAAATTTTTGGGCAAAGTTTCATCTTGATATTCAACAAAAATTAGTCCATTAGCTATATTTACCGCTGTTTCAATTCCTTCAGCAAGTCTATTTCCCAGCGATGAATTTAAGACAATCCTATCTACCAATATTGACAAATCATGTTTTACATTTTTATTCAATTCAGGCACTTTATCAATTTCATATAACTCATTATCAACTTTTACTTTCCTAAAACCCCTTTTTTTAAAAGTTAAAATTTCTTTTTTGTATTCACCTTTTCGCCCACGTACTATTGGTGCATATAAATAAATAGTTGATTTTTGTGGAAGTTCTTTAATTTTATCCACAATTTGAGTTATAGTTTGTGATGTAATAGGTTTTCCGGTAAACGGTGAATAAGGAACACCTGCTCGAGCGTAGAGAACCCTCATATAATCGTAAATTTCAGTAACAGTTGCAACTGTTGATCGAGGATTTTTGCTGGTATTTTTTTGCTCTATTGAAATTGCTGGGCTTAATCCTTCAATGAAATCAACATTTGGCTTTTTCATTTTATCTAAAAATTGTCTTGCGTAGGCAGATAAACTTTCAACATATCTTCTTTGACCTTCCGCATATACAGTATCAAAAGCTAAGGACGATTTACCTGAACCAGATAGACCGGTGATTACAATAAATTTATCTTTAGGAATTTCTAAAGAAATATTCTTTAGATTATGTTCTTTTGCGCCCTTAATAACTATCTTTTTAATCATATTTTTAGTTGCTTTAAATTAATAAAATTAATATTTAAAACAAATTGTGATATAACTTATTATTTAATTAAACAAACATTAAAATATTATGGCTGGCAGTTTAAATAAAGTATTTTTAATCGGTCGTTTAGGCGCAGATCCAGAAATTAAACAAATGGTTAACGGCAAAAGTGTAGCAAGACTAAGTTTAGCGACAAGTCAATCTTGGAAAGATAAAAGTTCAGGTGAAAAAAAAGAAAAAACTGAATGGCACCGAATAGTCGTATTTAATGAAGGTTTAGTAAATGTTGTTCAACAATATTTGAAAAAAGGTGCCCAAATTTATGTAGAGGGTCAACTTGCAACAAGAAAATGGAAAGATGAGCAGACTGGTCAAGATAAATACTCTACAGAAATAGTTATCCAAGGCTATAATTCATCTCTAACAATGTTAGGTGGTAGTAATTCTGCAGCAAGCATACAAAATGACATGATGCAGTCGTCGAGTAATATTCAAGACTCTCCAGCAGTAATAGATGATATGGATGATGAAATTCCATTTTAATTAGAATGCAAAAAACTGAATTACCAAAAGATAATAATATTAAATTAATTTCGATACATGATGAGATGAGTTCGTCTTATCTCTCTTATGCTATGAGTGTAATCGTTAGTAGAGCACTGCCTGATATAAGAGATGGTCTTAAACCAGTTCATAGAAGAATTTTATATGCGATGTATAAAGGTGGCTACGACTGGTCAAAACAATTTAGGAAATCTGCAAGAATTGTTGGCGATGTAATTGGTAAATATCATCCACACGGTGATCAATCTGTCTACGATGCGTTAGTAAGGATGGTCCAGGATTTTTCAATGAGTGTTCCTCTAGTCGAAGGGCAGGGTAATTTTGGTTCAATTGATGGTGATCCAGCCGCTGCAATGAGATATACAGAAACAAGACTTTCTAAAATTTCTCAATATCTTATTGATGATATTGAAAAAAATACTGTTTCTTTTAAAAGTAACTACGATGAAACAGAAAAAGAACCCACTGTTTTGCCAGCACAATTTCCAAATTTGTTAGTTAATGGTGCTGGTGGTATTGCGGTAGGAATGGCAACCAGTATTCCACCTCACAACTTAGGTGAAATAATCGATGGAACTTTAGCTCTGATAGAAAATAAAGATATTAAAATTAAAGAACTAATGAAATATATACCCGGACCAGATTTTCCAACTGGAGGTGTTATTATTGGAAAAGATATTATTAAAGAAGGATACAATAATGGCCGTGGCTCTTTTAAAATCAGAGGTGAAATTTCTGTAGAGAGTTCTAAGACTGGAAGGGATACATTAATAATTACCTCGATTCCTTACCAAGTTAATAAATCTGTTCTTAACGAAAGAATTGCACAATTAGTAAGAGAAAAAAAAATTGACGGGATAAAAGATATAAGAGATGAATCTAATAGAGAGGGGATTAGGGTTGCTATTGATTTGAGAAATGGAGTTGAACCCGAAACTATCAAAAGACAGTTATATAAAAATACTCAAATTGAGAGCTCTTTTGGTTTTAATACATTAGCTATTGTTGATGGAAAACCACAAATATGTAACTTAAAAGAATTTTTATCCAGTTTTTTAACATTTAGAGAGGATGTAGTTGTAAAAAAAACTAAATTTGATCTCCAAAAAACAGAGGATAGAGCACATATTTTAATTGGTTTATCTGTAGCAGTTGAAAACCTCGATAAAGTTATAAAAATTATTAGATCATCAAAAACACCTGAGGATGCAAAAAAATCAATTTTAAATACTAAATGGCAAGTTAGTAAATCTCGAAAAATGATCTCTTTAATTGAGGATAAAGCTAGCAAAAATTTATATTCCTTGTCAGAACCTCAAGTAACTTCAATCTTAGAGTTAAGATTACAAAAATTAACAGCACTCGGAATCAATGAAATAGAAATTGAGATAAAAAAATTAGCAGATTTAATAATCCAATATAAAAAAATAATATCTTCAAAAAAAGAATTACTCAAAGTTATTAGTGATGAACTTAAAAATTTAAAAGAAAAATTTGCACAACCTAGAAGAACTAAAATTATTGATGCAGTATTAAATTATGATATTGAAGAAACAATACAAAAGGAAGCTGTAATTATTACAGTTACATTACAAGGTTACATTAAGAGAGGTTCTTTAGATAACGTAAAACAACAAAAAAGAGGTGGAAAAGGCAAAACAGGAATAATAACAAGAGATGAGGACTCAGTAATTCAAACGTTGTCGGTTAATACACATACATCACTTTTGTTTTTTTCTTCCGAAGGTCTTGTTTATAAAGTGAAAGCATGGAAAATTCCTGAAGGTTCATCGAGTTCAAAAGGAAAATCTTTATTCAATATCTTGCCTTTAAAAAATCATCAGTCAATTAGTTCAATTATGCCTATGACAGATGATGAAACACAAATAAAAGATTATCAAATCATTTTTGCAACATCTCAAGGTAAAGTTAGAAAAAATAGTTTAGACGATTTTGTATCGATAAATGCATCAGGTAAAATAGCTATGAAATTGGATACTAATGATAAAATTGTTGGAGTTAAAGTTTGTAAAGATGATCAAGATATAATGTTAAGTACTAAATTTGGAAAATGCATAAGATTTGAAGCGAAAAAATTAAGAGTTTTCAAAGGACGTTCATCAAAAGGAATTAAAGGAATAAATCTTGCGCCTAATGATCAGATAGTCTCACTATCTGTTATTGATAAGGACGATGTTAAAAAAAATGGTGTTAAAAATAAAGATGATAAATCTGAATATAAAGCAAAAGAAAAATTTATTTTATCTATCAGTGAAAATGGCTTTGGAAAAAAAACATCACATTTTGAATATCGGGTTACAAATCGTGGTGGTAAAGGAATTATAGGAATCATCAATTCTCCAAGAAATGGTAATATTAATTCATCTTTTCCAGTTAATGAGGGAGATGAGGTTTTAATCTCAACAAATAAAGGCCGTGTCATTAGAATTGCAGTTAAAGAAATAAGAACTGGAGGCAGAAATACACAGGGGGTTACAATAATAAAATTATCGGGCGAGGAAAAAGTTGTTTCAGCAATTAAAATAGATGATAATTTATTATAATGAGTAAAGTTGCAATTTATCCTGGCACGTTCGATCCAATAACTTATGGACATGTTGATGTTATTAAAAAAGGTTTAAAAATATTTGACAAAATCGTTGTTGGTGTTTCGGAGGTCCATAATAAAAATTATTTATTTAGCACTGATGAACGATTAAACATCATTAACAAAGCACTATTTAGTGATCTTAAATTAAGTAAAAAAAAAATACTAGTTATTTCATTTTCTTCGTTAACCACCAATTTATGTAAAAAATATAAATCAAATGTAATTTTAAGGGGTTTGCGTGCTGTATCCGATTTTGAATACGAATTTCAACTTGCTGGTATGAATAGAAAATTAAACAGTAATATTGAAACATTATTTTTGATGTCTGATATTGAAAATCAAATCATTTCTTCTAAATTTGTTAAAGAAATTGTAAAATTAAAAGGTGATATTAAAAAATTTACTACTAAAAGCACCATTAAATCTTTAAAAGAAAAATATGAATAAATTTATTCTTAGTTTTTTTTTTTATTTTTTAATTATTAACCAAATAGTCGCAAAGGAAAATACAATGATATTAAAACTAAAAGATGGAGATGTTAAAATTCAATTATTTGAGGATGTGGCTCCAAACCATGTTAAGAGAATTAAAGAATTAGCAAATAATGGTCAATATGATGACGTAGTTTTTCATAGAGTTATTGATGGTTTTATGGCTCAAACGGGTGATGTAAAATTTGGTAAATCTTCGTCAAAAAATTATGATTTAAGAAAAGCAGGTATGGGTGGCTCAGATAAACCAGATCTGAAACAAGAATTTAGTAATTTACCTCATGAAAGAGGTACTTTATCCATGGCTAGATCATCTGATCCTAATAGTGCTAATAGTCAATTTTTTATTTGTTTTAAGCCAGCACCTTTTTTAGATAAACAGTACACTGTTTTTGGAAAAGTAATTGAGGGAATGGAATTTGTTGACAATATCAAGAGAGGTGATGAAAATAATAATGGATCAGTTTCAGATCCTGATAAAATCATAAGTTTTAAATCTTTTTAAATTATTTAATGGCATTAAAAAATTTTGCCTTTAAAGTTTTAAATACAAATAAATTTGCAAGATGTGGAATAATAGAAACTCACAGAGGCAACATCGAAACACCTGCGTTCATGCCTGTTGGTACTCAAGCTACAGTCAAAGCTTGCACTATAGATGATATCAAAAAAACAGGATCTCAAATAATATTATCAAATACTTATCATTTAATGATTAGACCAGGTGTAGAAAGAATTCAATCTGTCGGTGGGCTACATCAGTTTATGAACTGTGATTTACCAATTTTAACTGACTCAGGAGGATTTCAAGTAATGTCTTTATCTAAATTAAATAAAATAGATAGAGAAAAAGGTGCAATTTTTAACTCACACGTAGATGGAAAAAAATTTTTTCTAAGTCCTGAGGAAAGTATAAGAATTCAATTAGGATTAAATTCCGATATATTAATGATAATGGATGAGTGTCCCAAAAAAACCAATAATTATAATTTAATTAAAAAATCAATGGAATTATCGTTATATTGGGCAGAGAGATCAAAAATTGCTTTTGGTAAAAATCCACACAAAGGATTATTTGGAATAGTTCAAGGTGGTTTATTTAAAGATCTTAGAAATAAATCTTTAAATGAATTAGTCAATATTGGTTTTGATGGTTATGCAATGGGAGGATTGGCTGTTGGTGAAACTCAAGAGGAAATGTTTTCTGTTTTAGACAATGTAAAAGAATTTTTGCCAAATGATAAACCCCATTACTTAATGGGGGTTGGCACACCTTCTGATATTTTAGGTGCTGTTAAAAGGGGAATAGATATGTTTGACTGTGTATTACCAACCAGATCAGGTCGAACAGGCTTAGCTTTTACTTGGGAAGGTAGAGTTAATATTAAAAACAAAAAATATCAGCAAGACAATTCTCCGTTAGATCTAAATTGTAATAATTTCAATTTAAATAAATATTCAAAAAATTATTTAAATCATTTATTTAATACCAATGAAATTCTTGCATCAATGCTTTTAACCTTACATAATATTAATTTTTACCAAGAATTAATGTGTAAAATTAGAGAAAATATTCAAAGAGGAACTTTTGATGATTTTCATGATAAATATATTAGACAATTGTAATATTAAAAAAATTAAAATTTTTCATTTAGATTATTTAATTAAAAATTTCTTTAATATACAATTATTTTAAGAATTATAGTTTTTTATAATTTGAATTTTAATTTATTTAATTCAAATTCTAAAATAACCTTTCTTGCAGGTCAAATTAAGTAGATTTTATCTATAAAATTTATGATGCATAAATAAACTGATTCTTTAAAACTCAAATACTAAAAATATATAAATTTTAATTAATAAAAGTTTGCCTTTTGGCTTCGATAAGTGTAAAGAATTCACTTTTGGTAATAAAAACTTTTTTTATTGTTTAAATTTTTAAGTGTAAAGAAATTTAAAAATTTTATTTAAAACTTAACCAAAAGTTTCACTTAAAATTTAAAATAAAAACTTTTGTAAAATTATTTTTATGCGGGCTCATAGCTCAGTTGGTAGAGCAATTCCCTTTTAAGGAATGGGTCGGTGGTTCGAGTCCACCTGAGCTCACCAAAAATATTCTTAATTTATGCAATAGGGGGATAATCAAGCATAACTCCGTTCATCCATTCATTTAAACTTTTAATTCGAGTTTCAGAGGACGGGTGAGTGCTCATAAATTGAGGTGGTTCTTTTCCTTTGTTAAGTTCTTTCATTCTTTCCCAAATTTTAACAGTCTCTCTAATATCATATCCTGAAAGTGATGAAAAAATCATACCAAGATAATCTGCTTCACTTTCTTGTTTTCGATTAAATGGATTCATAATACCTATATCTGATAAAAGACCTACAGTATCTATTCCTGTAGTTCTATTAATTTCAGATAAAATTCCACCACTAGCTATATCAGCAATTTTTGTTCCGACATTTAATACTACTCCTCTGCTTGCTCTCTCCACTGAATGTTTTGCTACTGCGTGAGCAATTTCGTGGCCCATAATAGCTGCTAGACCATCGTTATTTTTTGTTATCTCAAGTATACCTGTGTAAATTGCTATTTTACCACCAGGCATGCACCATGCATTCTTAATTTTATTGTTATCAATTAAAATATATTCCCAATTAAAATCAGCAGTTGGGTCTGCTATATTTGATCGATTAAAATATACCGTGATTGCATTCTCCATTTTTTTTCCAATTTTTTTAATATCCTCTAAAGTTTTAATATCACCACTTAATTTTTCTTTTTCTTTAATTTTTTCGTAAATTTGAGCTGCTTGTGAATTAAGTTTAGACTCAGAAATTATTTTAAATTGTTTTCTATCGGTAATTGGTACAGTAGAGCAAGAAGATAACATAATACTACAACATCCACATCCAAGATATGACAAAAATTTTCTTCTATTCATTTTAGATAATTGAGTTATTATATTTTTTTTATGAATCTTAACAACAAAATTTTATTATCTTTGTTTATTGTTTCAATTATATTTGTTATATATTCAAGCTATAACTAAAATGGAAAAAAAAAATAAAAAATCATTTTACGCTCTACTGAGAAATTATTTCTTAACAGGTGTGGTCGTTTTAATTCCTATTGGCTTTACTTTATACCTTACAAAAATTTTAATAGGTATTACATCTGATATTGTTCCAGAAAATATAAATCCTAATAGCTATCTTCCATTTAATATACCAGGAGTCGAGATACTCATTTCAATAATCTTTATTACTATGATTGGTGGATTATCCTTATCTTTCTTGGGTAGAAAAATTTTAAAGCTAATTGATGACCTGTTTAAAAAAATACCTCTTCTAAGAACAATTTATTCAGCAATACTTCAAATGACAGAGGCCGTTTCAAATAAAAATACTGACAAAAAAAGTGTTGTACTTGTAGAGTTTCCAAGAAAAGATGTTTGGGCAATTGGATTTGCAACTAGAGAAAATACTGGTGAAATTGCAACAAAGCTAAATAAAAAATTGATTAATATTTTTATACCAACAACCCCTAATCCTACGAGTGGGTTTTTAGTAATGTTTCCTGAGGAAGATGTAATTTATCTAAATATGACTTTTGAAAATGCTTCAAAATTTATTATGTCAGCAGGATCTGCTGTGGATAAAAATTAGACAATATCGTTAATTATATCAGCCTTATCGTACAATTTTAATAAGGTTTTAAATTTACTAATATCATCACCAGTTTTTTCTATTCTTTTAATTTCTTTTTCTGCTAATTCAAAAAGATCTAAATTATGTACTGGGTCAGCTAATTTAAAAAGTTTTAAACCGCTTTGTTTAAATCCAAGAATATCACCAAAGCCTCTGATTTTCATATCTTCCTCTGAAATTTTAAAGCCATCGTTACTCTCTTTTAATATACGAATTCTTTTTTTTGCATTTTCACTTAAATTTGATTTAAACATTAATATACAAAAGGACTCTTTGGAGCCTCTTCCTACACGACCACGTAATTGGTGCAATTGTGATAAACCAAATTTGTTTGCGTTTTCAATTACTATGATATTAGCATTTGGAAAATCAATTCCAACCTCGATAATTGTAGTTGAAACTAAAATTTTAAAATCATTTTTTAAAAATTTGATCAAAATTTTTTCTTTTTCATCCACATTTATTTTTCCGTGGAGCAACGCAACCTGATTTGGAAAAAAATTATTTAAAAAATCAAACTTTTTAATTGCCGAAGAGTGATCAGTTTTTTTAGATTCCTCTATTAATGGGCACACCCAAAATGCTTGATTACCTAAATCAATTTCCTTTTTAACAAATTGAATTACCTCATCAATTTTGTTCTCAAATTTACTAATTGTTTTAATTGGCTTTCTTAAATTAGGTTTTTCTTTAATGATAGAAAGATCCATGTCTCCATAAATAGTCATCGTTAATGTTCTTGGTATAGGCGTTGCAGTCATTAATAAAATATCACAATTATCGCCACCCTTATCTGATAAATTTTTTCTTTGATTTACACCAAACTTATGTTGTTCATCAATTATAATGAGTCCTAATTTTTTAAAAGAAATTTTTTTTTGAAATAAAGCGTGAGTACCAAATATGACATTAATTTCGTTATTTATTAAATTTTTTAAAATATTTTTTTTTGTTTGAATTTCAGATTTTCCAGATAGTAATTCAATATTGATATTTTTAGGGAAAATGTTTTTAGCTAACATAAAATGTTGTTTAGCTAATATTTCAGTTGGGGCCATTATAGCAACTTGAAAATTTGAATTAACTACATTGATTGCGGCTAAGAGTGCGACAATTGTTTTACCACTACCCACATCCCCTTGTAATAATCTAAACATTTTTGATGAAGATCTTAAATCCTGATTTATTTCGCTTAAGGCTTTTTTTTGGTCATTGGTAAGTTCAAAATCTATTTTTTTTAATATTTTTTCTTGCAATTCAAAATTGAAATTTTTTTTATCTTTTTTATTTTTTTTTATTTTTTTTCTAATCTCAGAATTGACTAAGAATGTACAAAATATTTCATCAAAGGCTAACCGCTGATAAAAATTTTTTTTATAAAGTCCTATATTTTCAGGTTTATGTAGTTCTATGATTGCTTCATTCCATCTAATATTTTGAAATTTATGTGAAATATGTGCTGGATGCCATTCGTCTAAATTAGGTAAATTTTTTAAAATCTGATTGATGATTTTGTTATAAAACTTTTCCGATATCCCCTCAGATAATGAATAATTATTATGTTTTGTTTTAATTATATTAGCGTCCTCTGATACATATCTTGGATTTGTGAGCTGGTATTTGTCCCTAAAAACTGTAATTTTTCCACTAATTGTAACTTCTTTATTTAATGGTAATATTTTTTTTATGTAGCCTTCGTGACTATTAAAAAAAACACATTCAATTTCACCAGTTTCGTCCTTACAAAAAACCTTATTGGGTAAATTTTTGACTCGTGGAAATGAGTACTTATATGGAAAAATTGTTACAGTTTGGTTTTCACCAATTTTTAAATCTATAATTTTACTGGAAATACTTCTATCGGTAAAAGATTTGGGCATTTTCCAGATCAAATCAAAAAGGGTGTTAATTTTTTTCTGTTTTAAAATATTTGATGTCTTGGTTCCAACACCTTTTAAAATCGATAAATCTGATAATAAATAATTATAATTACTTTTATAAACCATTTATAAATAATATATTGTATTCATGAAAATCAATATAGACAATTTAAAGAAAAAAATTATTTATAGATCAAATTATCGTGGTACTAAAGAAATGGATAAACTTTTAAGCACTTTTACTAAAAAATATATTAATCAATTTAATTATTTAGAGCTTGAGCAACTTGATAAACTTTTAGATATTGATGATAATAATCTTTATAATTTTTATAATGGTTTAGATACTGATTTTAATTTTGAAAATAATAAAATAAATAATTTGTTTAAAAGTTTCGATTTTGAAAAAGAATAGTGGCGGAGGGACTGGGATTCGAACCCAGGAAAGAGTTGCCCCTTTGCCGGTTTTCAAGACCGGTGCTTTCAACCACTCAGCCATCCCTCCTTAGCAAACTTTTATAATTAAAATTATTTAATTCAACTTTAAAATAGTCTAATAAGTTTTTAGTTTACATTATAGCGTTGTATGATTAATCAATTTACAAGGGGACTTATACTTAGTTCATTAGGCTCTTTTTGGTGGGGTTTTTTTGGTGTTATATATTTCAAATACATATCATTTATTGGGTATATAGAGGTTGTTGTTCATAGGTGCTTATGGACTACTTTCATACTGTTTATTGCTATTTTTTATTTTTCGAAATGGAATTTTTTTTTTAAAACTTTTTTTAATAAAAAAAAAATGATTTTGCTTTTTTTTTCTTCTTTTTTAATTTTTATTAATTGGAGCTTTTGGATTTATGCAGTTTCAGTAAATAAAATTATTGATGCAAGTTTTGGGTATTTTATAATGCCAATATTAAGTGTATTATTTGGATATATTTTTTTTAAAGAGAAACTTAATAAAAAAAGAATTATTTCTATAGTTTTTGTTTTAATTTCAATAATTTTTTTAATAATAATTAATTTTAAAAATTTACCTTGGATTGGAATTGTGGTTGGAATTAGTTGGGCCTTGTATAACTTAGTAAGAAAAAAAATTAAAATTGATACTGATATAGGCCTTTTCATCGAAAATTTATATATATTACCATTTGCAATTTTAGCGTTTTATTTTATTTTCCAAAACAAATTTAATGATTTTACATTTTCCGACCCATTATTAATGATGCAGATATTTTTAGCAGGTCCGATGACTTTAATTCCATTATTTCTCTATATTAAAGGAGTTGGATTAAGTAGCTTAGGAGCTGCGGGTATGATTTTTTATATAACACCTTCGTTGCAATTTATTTTAGGTTATTTTTATTTTGATGAAGAGTTTTCGTTAATTAAACTCTTAAGTTTTATATTAATTTGGATTGGTGTAATTATTTATCTTAAAGACTTATATGAAACTAATTAAATATTTTTTTTTAATTTTTTTTTTAAATATTTCTTTTTCATCTGCAAATATACAAGTTGAATTTGAACAATGGAAAAAAAAATTTGTAAAACAAGCTTTAATGAATAAAATTTCAAAAAAAACTCTTGATAAGTCTTTTATTAATACGCAATACTTACCAAAAGTCATTGAGTATGATAATTTTCAACCCGAAGTATATGAAGATACAAATACCTATATTTATAAAAGGAGTACAAATACAAAAATTGATAAAGGTAAAAATTATTTTAATGATAATAAAAATCTAATAATTGAGATTGAAAAAAAATTTGGAATTGAAAAAGAACTATTATTATCGCTAATGGGAATTGAAACCAATTTTGGAGCGCAATTGGGTCAAATGGATATATTGTCGGCTTTAGCTACTTTAAGTTTCGATAAAAGAAGATCAGATTTTTTTACAAATGAGTTATTAGTATTATTGAAACTAATCGAGACTGAAAAAGTTAACTATAAATCATTATATGGTTCTTGGGCAGGTGCATTCGGTTTTTTTCAATTTATGCCGTCATCAATTAATGAACATGCGATTGATTATGACAATAATAATATTATTGATTTAAAAAAACCCAGTGATGCATTTGCTTCAGCTGCCAATTATTTAAATAAATTAGGATGGAATAGTAATCAACCTTGCTTTTATAAAATTAATCTTTCTGAAAATATACCAAGGAAATTTTTGAATGACTCAGCAAAAAATATTACTAATAAAAAAAAATTAAAATTTTTCATGCAATATATTGAAAATAATGATGATCTGTCTCAAATAGACCAAAATCTAATAGCTTCGATTATTATACCCGATAAAAGTATTATAGCTAATTCTGAAAACTTAAATCCAGCTTATATTGTATTTAATAATTATGAAATTATTTTAAAATGGAATAGATCGCTAAGATTTGCATTAGCAGTATGTACACTTAAAAATAAATTTAAAAATGAAATATAAAATATTATTAATTTTTCTTTTATTACTTTTGTCATCATGTGCTATAGAATTTAAAACTGATAAAAATGTAAAATTTAAATTTGATAAAAAATATAAAAACTCCGGATTTGCATTAATTTATAATGACAATCTAAAAATTTCAGATAAGTTAGATAATACATCTCTTTTCATTTTTCATAAATCTCTTGAAAAAAAATCTTCAGTTAAAATTACAAATCCGTTAAATGATAAGTCTTTAATAGCAGAAGTAATTAGCAACAAAGTTAATTTTTCTGATTTTTATAATTCTGTCATTACTGAAAGAATAAGTAATGAGTTAGAATTGAGTCAAAACGAACCTTTTATTGAGATAAATTTAATTTCACCTAATTCAACTTTTATAGCTAAAAAGGTAGAAATATTTGATGAAGAAAAAAAAATTGCTGAAAAAGCCCCAGTAGATATTATTCAAACCGGTGATTTTCAAATTTTAGATAATACTGCAAAAAAAATTGATAAAAAAAATTTTTCTTACTCAATTAAAATAGCAGAATTTTATTATTTAAATTCTGCCGAGGAAACAATGTATAATATTAATAAAAAAATAAATTTTAAAAATATAAATATTGTTAAATTATCTAATACTAGATTTATGCTATATGTAGGTCCATTTAGTGATATTAAAATATTAGAGGAAGCTTTTATTAAAATTAAATTACTTAATTTTGAAAATTTAGAAATTTTGAAAAATGTTTAAAAAAATATTTTTAGTATTTTTTTTTAATTTATTATTTACTTCTTTTGCAAATAGTAATTTTGAAATAAAAGCTAGATCAGCAATATTGCTAGATTTTTTTTCTGGACAAATTTTATTTGAAAAAGCACCTGATCTAATAATTTATCCTGCCTCTATGACCAAAATAATGACTGCTCTTATAGCATTTGATTTAATTAAATCTGGAAATTTAAACTTAAATGATGAATTTGTAGTATCAAAAAAAGCTGGAAAATTATCTGAGAAAGGTAATTCATCCATGTTTATTGAGGTGGGTGATAAGGTAAGTGTAAGTGATTTATTAAAAGGGATCATTATAGTTTCTGGTAACGATGCATCTGTTGCATTAGCCGAAGGTATTGCCGGAACAGAGGAAGAATTTGCAGTTTTGATGACAAATAAAGCAAAAGAAATTGGTATGAATAACACAAATTTTTCAAATGCATCTGGCATTGAAGATGAAAAAAATTATTCAACAGTTAGAGATATTTTATTATTATCAAATCATATAATTGCTAATCACCCTGATATGTATAAATTATTTTCCGAAAAAGAGTTAACTTGGTATAGAACCGGTGGTGATCCAATTTCACAAACTAATAGAAACCCACTATTATATAAAAATCTGGGTGCTGATGGTATTAAAACTGGATATTTATCAAAAGAAAAATATTCACTTGCATCATCAATAATAGTAAATGGAAGAAGATTAATTGCTGTAGGAAGTGGTTTTCAAACTCCTAAAATAAGATCTGATGAGAGTGAGAAAATGTTTAATTATGGATTAAATAACTTTGATTTAGTAGAAATTGCTAAATCGAACAAAAATTTTTTCAAATTAGACGTTTGGCTAGGCAAAGAAGCTTCTGTTGATACTTACGTCAAAGAAGATATTTATAAGACAATTGATAAAGATAAAATAAATCTTTTAAAAGTATTAATTAATTATACAGGGCCAATACCAGCACCAATTGTAAAAGATCAAAAAGTTGCAAAATTAAAATTAATTTACAATGAAGAAATTGTTGGTGAATATGATTTGCTAGCATCAAAAGACGTAAAAAAAGTAAATTTTATTTCAAGATTAATAAAAATTATAAATTTTATGATTTGGGATGATGTTTAAAAAACCAATTATCGTTTTTGAAGGAATAGAGTGTAGCGGAAAAAGTTACCATATAAATCAGGTTGCAAAATTTTTAGATAAAAAAAAAATAAATTATTTTAAATTTAGAGAGCCTGGAGGGAGTATAAATTCTGAAAAAATTCGAAAATTAATATTGAATGATAATTACAGTTTTAATAAAAATACCGATTTATTATTATATTTAGCTGCTAGAAGTGAAAATATTAATGAATTAAAAAAGCATATAAATAAAAAAATAATTTTAATAGATAGATTTATCGATTCAACTATCGCTTATCAACATTACGGAATGGATATTGACCTTAAAATTATAAATCAAATTAACCAATATCTTTTACGTGACATCAAAGTCAACTTTACCTTTCTTAATATTGTAAATAAAAAAAACATGTTTTTGAGATTAAAAAAAAGAAAAAAAATTAATAAGTACGATAAATTTAACTACAACTTTTATAGTAGAGTTCAAAATGGTTTTTTAAAATTGGCAAGTAGAAACAAAAAATTATATCAAATTATTGACTCCAATTTAGAAGTAAACACTAATCTTAAAATAATCATCGATAAAATTGATACTTTAATTAAATGAACTTAGAACCGATTAATCAAAAAAAACTCTATGGTTTTAACGATGAATTTGATCATTTAGCATTTTTATATATTAACAATAAATTTCCAAATAAAATATTATTATCAGGCGAAAAAGGGTCCGGAAAATCGACTTTTGCATATCATTTGATAAATTTTATTTTATCACTAGATGAAGAAAATAAATATGATCAAAAAAATTACAGAATTTCTGAAAATAATAGATCTTTCCTTTTAGTAAATAATAAGACATGTCCTAATTTTTATTTAATTGATATAGATATCGATAAAAAAAATATTGATATTGAAAAAATTAGAGAGTTAACAAATAAAATTAACAAATCATCATTTAACAATAAGCCAAAATTTATACTTATTGATAATATCGAGTTCTTAAATAAAAATTCGGTTAATGCTTTACTTAAAATATTGGAGGAACCTAACTATAATACTTATTTTATACTTATTAATAGTAATAGGAAAATTTTAGATACACTTAAGTCAAGATGTTTAAATTACAAAATTTCTTTATCGTATAAAAAATCTATAGATATAACTAATAAGATAATAAATAATAATATACTAAATTTTTTAAATAATGATTTTATAAGTTATTACTATACACCTGGTTATTATTTAAACCTTATTAATTTTGCAAATGAATTTGAAGTGGATCTCAAAGAAATAAATTTAAAAGAATTGCTGAAGATGATTATAAAAGAAAATTATTATAAAAAAAATTTATCCTTATCTTATTTTTTAAATAATTTAATTGAGCTTTTTTTTAGAAAACACATTCATCTTATGACTGATAAAATGTTATATTATTATAGTCATTTTATTAAAAAAATTGACAATACCAAAAAATTTAATCTCGATGAAGAATCTTTGTTTATTGAGTTTAATGATAAAATTTTAAATGGATAAAAATTTTTATATTACAACTCCTATTTATTATCCATCTGCCAAACCTCATATGGGTCATGCCTATTCAAGCATTATTGCGGATTTCTTTGCAAGATTGAAAAAAATAGATGGATACAAGGTTCATTTTTTAACTGGTACAGATGAACATGGTTTAAAAATTCAAAGATCTGCAGAAAAACAAAAAATTGAACCATTAGAATTTTGCAATCAAATAAGTTTAACTTTTAGAAATTTATCTAAAATCTTAAATTTATCTAATACTGATTTTATTAGAACGACTGAAAATAGACACAAAGTTTCAGTTCAGTATTTATGGAATGAATTAATTAAAAATGATGAAATATACTTATCTAAATACTCTGGGTGGTACTCAGTTTCTGATGAAGCTTATTATAATGATGATGAAATTGTTGATCATGATGGAAAAAAAATTTCAAAATTATCTAAATCGATAGTTGAATGGATAGAGGAGGAGTCTTATTTTTTTAGGTTGTCTAAATGGCAAAAACCCCTTTTAGATTACTATTTATCTCATCCAAATTTTATTTCTCCTTTATCTAGAAAAAAAGAGGTTATTAGTTTTGTTGAAAGTGGCCTGAAAGATTTATCAATCAGTAGAAAAAGTTTTTCTTGGGGCATTCCTGTACCAAATAGTAAAGATCACATTATTTATGTTTGGCTTGATGCACTTACTAATTATATAAGCGCCTTAAACTATCCTGATGTTAATGATTCATTGTTTAAAAATTTTTGGCCAGCATCTCTACACTTAATTGGCAAAGATATTATCAGATTTCATGCTGTTTATTGGCCCGCATTTTTAATGGCAGCAAAAATTAATTTGCCCCTTAAAATTTATGGCCACGGATGGATTCTTTCTGATAATGAAAAAATGTCTAAATCCAAAGGAAATATACTAGACCCTATTGAGATAATTAAAGAATATGGAGTTGACCCATTAAGATACTATTTAATAAAAGAAGTTTCGTTTGGTAATGATGGTAATATTTCACAAGAAAGGTTAGAAAACTGCATCAACAGCGATTTAGCGAATAATTTTGGAAATTTATGTCAAAGGGTAACTACTTTTGCCATATCAAATTGTAATAGTCGTGTACCAGAAAATATTTCTCTTAGTACAGAGGATTTAACAATTCTGAATAAATTTAAAAATGATTTAAATAATATTAGATCTAAAATAGATGAACAGGATATTAATTATTATATAAACTATATAGTAAATGCTCTTTTTCAAGCTAATAAATATTTTAATGATCAAGAACCATGGAAAAAAAAAAATGATTTAATTAGATTAAATTCGATTGTTTATACAACTCTAGAGATTGTCAGAAAAATTAGTTTTATGTTATATCCGATTATTCCAAATTCAGCCTTAAAAGCTTTAAAGATTTTTAACCTCAATGAAAAAGATATTATTTTTTCAACAATAGAAAATTATAATTATTTAAAAAAAGGATCAAATATCAATAAAATTGATATTTTGTTTAAAAGGGTAGAAAAAAATAATGATTGACTCGCATTGCCATCTAGATCACGAACCTTTATATAAAGATTTAGTAAATGTCATAAACAGATCAAAATTAGTTGGGGTAAAAAAGCTTCTTACAATTTGTACCACTTTAGATAGTTTTGATAAAATCAAAAAAATTGTTGACCAGGATGAAATTATTTTTGGTACCTTTGGAATACATCCTCATGAAACTAATCAAAATAAAGTTTTAGCATCTGAAATTATTGACCAAGTTGGCATTAATAAAAAAATTATTGGTATTGGAGAAACTGGTTTAGATTTTTATTATAATCATAGTGATAAAACCGCGCAAATGGAAAGTTTTCGCGAACATATTATTGCTTCAATTAAAACTAACAAACCGTTAATAGTCCATTCAAGAAATGCTGAAGTTGAAACATTTGATATATTAAATGATTATAAAAAAAATAATCTTAAAATACTTATGCATTGCTTTACAGGATCAAAACAATTTGCCGAAAAACTATTAACTCTTAATTCTTATTTTTCTGCTAGTGGTATAATAACTTTTAAAAATTCTACAACCTTACAAGATACTTTTAAAATTTTACCTCTAGAAAAACTTTTAATAGAAACTGATAGTCCTTATTTAGCACCTATCCCTAACAGAGGTCAAAAAAATGAGCCCTCTTTTATTAAATACACACTAAATAAACTAGCCGAACTAAAGAATATTAATCCACTAGAAATGGATATACAAACCACTAATAATTTTAATCGTCTTTTCTTTAATTAATATATGAAATTTGTAATTTTGGGTTGTGGAAGTTCGATGGGTGTACCACGTGCAGATGGTTTTTTTGGAAATTGCAATCCAGCAAATAAAAAAAATTATAGATCAAGATGTTCTGCTTTAATTAAAGGTGATAAAGAGAACATTTTAATTGATACTTCACCCGACTTAAGACAACAATTAATAAAAAATAAAATAGAAAATATATCAAGAGTTTTGTATACACACATGCACGCAGATCAAACTCATGGTATTAATGACCTTAGAATTTTTTTTATTAAAAATAAAAAACCAATTGATGTCTATGCAGATTTTGCAACATCAAAACATTTAAAAAAAACTTTTAGATATTGTTTTTATACTTATTCTAAAGAATATCCTTCTATATTAAAATTAAATAAAATTAAAAATAAAATGATTTTTAAAGATGAAAAAAAAAAAATTTTTATTAAACCAATTAAAGTTAAACACGGAAATATTGATAGTTTAGGTTACATAGTTAATCAAAAATTAGCATACATAAGTGATGTTAGTGAAATTTACCAAAAAGATTTCATACATCTTAAAAAGATTAATTATTTAATAATTGATTGTCTTTGGTACAATTATCATCCATCTCATTTTAATTTGGAAAGGTGTTTAGAAATAATAAAAACTTTATCTCCAAAAAAGGCCATACTTACGAATCTTTCACTTATTCTTGATTACAATGAGCTAAAAAAAAAATTGCCCAAAAATGTCATGCCAGCATTTGATGGCTTAACAATTAATTTATAGAATTTTTTCAATCTCAGAGACTATCTCTTCTGAGAGTGGTTTAGATGAGGGCCCAAAAGTTTTTTGAATTTTACCTTCTTTATTTATTAAAATTTTGTGAAAATTCCATTTTGGTATTGCTGCACCACCGTAATTTTCTTTCGCCCATAAATAAATAGGGTGTGCATTTTTTCCTTTGACTTCGTATTTATCTGTTAATGGAAAGGTTATGTTAAAATTTACCTCACAAAATTCCTTGATTTTTTGATTATCTTCTGGTTCTTGAAAAAATTGATTAGATGGAACTCCTATAACTACCAAACCCTTTTTTTGATATTTGTCATATATTTTTTGTAAATCAGCATATTGATTAGTAAAACCACAATTACTAGCTACATTTACTAAAAGTATTGTTTTTCCAGTGTATTTTTTTAAATCAATTTCACTTTGATCAATAGAATTAATTTTAAAATCAAAAAAAATTTTATTGTATGCGGCATTACCTTTTGCAAAAAAACTAAACATTAAAATAATTATGTATATTATTTTTTTATATTTTGACATGAATTTAATTTTTTAAATTATTAAAGTAAAATAGTTAATACAATATTTGAAGAAATAGTATATAGATTTTATTGTTTTGAATTTAAAGTATAAAATATATTTATAAAATGATTTTTGGTATCCCAATAGAATTTTATTTTTTTGTTATAATTTTGTTGTGTGTGGCATTATTTCACAACCATGTTTTTAAAATTGCACTTTTAGGTCTTGCAATCGTTAGTATATATAAAATTTTTTTTTCTAGTTTTAAAACGGGCTTTGGTATAGAGGGCTTTGCAGATCACTTAATTCATGAATGGGTCATTGTAACCAACCTGTTACTTCTGCTTGTAGGTTTTGCTTTGCTTTCCGATCATTTTGAAAAAAGTAACGTAACCGAGACCCTTTCGTCTATTTTGCCAAAAGGTTGGCAAGGATCATTTACACTACTAGCTATTATTTTTTTTCTTTCTATATTTTTAGACAATATTGCGGCAGCAATTATAGGTGCAACTATAGCATCTAAACTTTTTAAAAAAAAAGTGCACATTGGTTATCTTGCTGCAATAGTGGCAGTTGCTAACGCCGGAGGCGCAGGAAGTGTTTTAGGTGACACGACTACTACTATGATGTGGTTAGCTGGTGTTTCACCGATTACTGTTTTGCATGCATTCATTGGATCAATAGTTGTTTTATGTTTTGTAGGCTATTTTGCTGCTAAGCAGCAAAATGCCCATCAACAATTGATCATTGATTTTGAAAGTAAATCCAGTCTAGATTGGTCGAGAATTTTTATAGTTTTTGTAATTTTAGTTTCAGCAGTTTTAACTAATATTTTAGTTAATTTAAAATTTAATTATTTATCAGATTACTTTCCGTTTATCGGTGTATCTGTTTGGTTAGCATTATTTTTACTGGTTCCACTTCGTGCTCCAGACTGGTCTTTAATTCCTTCAGCACTTAAAGGAAGTATATTTTTATTAGCTTTGGTTTTAACAGCATCTATGATGCCAGTTGATAAACTTCTGCCACCATCCTTGTTTTCAACTTTTGGACTTGGGTTTTTGTCATCAGTTTTTGACAATATTCCTTTAACAGCTTTGGCGATTAAGCAGGATAATTATGATTGGGGCGTATTAGCTTATGCCGTTGGATATGGCGGTTCTATGATATGGTTCGGATCATCAGCAGGCGTTGCCGTATCAAATTTATTTCCCGAAGCCAAATCTGTTAAACGTTGGCTCATATCAGGCTGGCATATACCGTTATCTTACATTTTAGGATACCTGTTTATTATATTAATTTGGGGTTGGCATCCTACTTTAATTCCCGATTAGTTTTTAATTTTTAGAGGTTTTTTAGATTAAATTAAAAAAAATATTTTAAATCTTTTATTAATTCATAAAACTTTGATAGTTGAAATTCGAAACCAGGGAAAATAACGTTTAAGTGTGTTTTAAAAGTATCCAATATAATAATCAAAGCGATAATTGAAATTAACAATACCACTAAATAAGAATAAAATTTAAAAAAAACAGAGGGTTTATTAATTTTTATATTTTTGGTTTCCTCTGAAACTTTTTCTAGTTGTTTTCTTTCTTTAATTATTTCAAAATCATTTTTTTTTTGATCTTCATTAATCGGAAAATAAGATTTTGTTAAAAAATCTTGATTTTTTTTATCGTTTGTAGAAATTAATTCTTCTTCTTTTTTAAAAAACCATTTGTGATTGCAAGATCCACATACTAAATTTCGTCCAATTTTTGGTATTAAACTTTCATCTACATTGAATTTTTTATTACAATTTGGACATTGTATGATCATTTAGTTTTGTATATCATATTTCATTAAAATTGCCTTTAATTTGATATTATTTATCCTTTGAAATAATTTGTAAGTACTGTATTAGTAAATCGCTCGGAGTGTAGCGCAGTCTGGTAGCGCATCTGGTTTGGGACCAGAGGGCCGCAGGTTCGAATCCTGCCACTCCGACCATATTATGATAAAAGCAAAAATTTATAAACCTACCAAAAGTTCAATGCAATCTGGTTTAGCAAAGTACGACAAATGGATTCTAGAATTTCAGACCAAAGATCCTGGTATAAATCCTCTTATGGGATGGGAAACTTCAACTGATACTTTAAGCGAATTAAAACTTGAATTTACTACTAAAGAATTAGCCATTAATTATGCGAAAAAGAAAAAAATCAATTATGAAATTATTGAACCAAAAATAAGAAAAACTGTGAAAAAATCTTATGCAGATAATTTTTTAGGATAAAACAAATAAAATGTTTAAATTTTTCACTCAAAAGCAATGGTTTTTATGGAGTATCTTTGGCTCAATTTTTATTTTATTTTCAACTTGGTATCAAGTTCAGCTGGATGTAAAGATCAATGACTGGTTTGGCCAATTCTATGATACTTTACAAAAAGCTTTAACTACGCCTAATTCAGTTACCGAATTTGAATTTATTCAATATCTTTTCACTTTTGCAAAAATTGCGGGATTATGGATATTAGTATCTGTAGCTACTGGTTTTTTTACTAGCCATTGGGTTTTTCGTTGGAGAACTTCCATGGCTGATTATTATCATGAGCAATGGTTAAATGCTCGATTAACAGAAGGTGCTTCTCAAAGAGTTCAAGAGGATACATTAAAATTTGCAAGAATTATGGAAGGACTAGGAACAGGTCTCTTGGACAGTGTTATGACTTTAATTGCTTTTACTCCAATACTTTGGGGTCTCTCGCAGCAGATCAATAGATTGCCTTGGATTGGTGAAGTGGATCATGCGCTTGTTTGGGTAGCAATTATTACAGCATTAGGTGGAACTATAATTTTAGCTTCGGTTGGTATAAAATTACCAGGCATTGAATATGATATACAAAAAGAAGAAGCTGGATATAGAAAAGAGTTAGTGCTTGGAGAAGACGATCCAATAAGAGCTGCTCCTCCTACAATAGGTCAATTATATAATAGAGTTAGAGGGATACATTTTAAATCATACTTTCATTATCTATATTTTAATACCGTCAAATGGAGCTATTTCCAAGGAATGGTAATTGTGCCATATTTAGCTTTAGCCCCAACAATCTCAACCGGTGCAATTACACTGGGATTTGTTCAACAGATTACCAGAGCTTTTGGAAGAGTAGAGGGATCATTACAATATCTAGTTAAAAGTTGGTCGATTATAGTTGAATTAATTTCAGTTTGGAAAAGATTGAGTGAATTTGAGTCAAAATTAAATAGAAACGAGATTTTAAAAACCCAAAACTAATGTCTATAGATAAGAAGTTTATAGATGAATTTGTCAGGGTAACCTCAAGAGCAGCTTTAGCAACTTATCATTTACTTGGACTAGAGGATAAAATATCTGCTGATAAAGCTGCTGTTGACTCTATGCGACACGAGCTTAATAAAATTAATATGAATGGACAAATAGTAATTGGTGAGGGTGAAATAGACAAAGCCCCGATGCTTTTTATTGGGGAAATGTTAGGTTCAATGAAAGGTCCCGAATTTGATATTGCAGTGGATCCCTTAGAAGGGACTAATTTTGCTGCTAAAAATCTTCCTGGAGCCTTATCGGTAATTGCCGTCTCTGAAAAATCTAATTTACTTAAAGCACCCGAAACTTATATGGAAAAAATTGCAACTTCACAAGTGGATAAAGGTGTAATTGATTTAGATTATTCAGTCGAAAAAAATATCTCCAATCTTGCAGAATTTAAAAACAAATTACCAAATCAATTAACAGCCTGCATTATGGATAGGCCAAGACATAAAAATATTATCGAAACATTAAAAAAAATGAATGTTAAATTAAAATTAATTACAGATGGTGATATATCTGGTGCATTATTAGTTTCCAATGAAAAATATAAAGTTGATATTTTTTTTGGAATTGGTGGTGGTCCAGAAGGGGTTCTTGCTGCTGTAGCGCTAGACACATTTAATTGTCATTTTCAAGGAAGATTTATCTTTAAAACATCTGAAGATAAAAATAGAGCCTTTAAAATGGGGATCAAAGATCTCGATAAAAAATACGAATTAAATGAAATTATTTCAGGAGATTCTATCTTTTGTGCAACAGGCGTCACATCTGGTGATCTAGTAAATGGAATAAAAATTAATAAAAATAAATTTTATTCAGAAACATTTGTGACTCATAAATCATCTGGATCTAAACAAATAATTAAATTAAATCAAATTATTTAGATGATATCAGTTTCTGGTAAAAA
>Ga0194124_10002050_pt1 | contig 23648 bp, 20 predicted proteins | sample TA2KigCas0mmetaG_FD_148605 | JGI IMG/M metagenome (GOLD analysis project Ga0194124, IMG submission 148605) | Freshwater microbial communities from Lake Tanganyika, Tanzania - TA2015031 Kigoma Deep Cast 0m | ecosystem: Environmental > Aquatic > Freshwater > Lake | place: Tanzania: Lake...
AATCCAAGCCCAGTTTAGGGTGATGCCCTCCTTGCAAAAGAATCTGATTTCCACCGACGGCCACCAGTTCGTCGATCTTCCGGTCGATCTGCTCATGGCTAAGCACATAGTGGTCGGGATCCGTTTCCGTACGGTAAAAGGCGCAAAACTTACAATACACATCGCAGACGTTGGTGTAGTTGATGTTCCGGTCGACGATGTAGGTCACCACCTCTTCTCCGCGGCCCTCGTAGTCCGAACGTTTGGCCAGATTTCTACGCTCATTCGCTAACTCCCCCAGTAAGGCTAGGGGAAATTCATAAAGCTGCCTGGCCTCGTGGGGAGAAATTCGTTCCCCCGCCCGAATCGTTTTTTCCAAACCCCTTTTCACCGGACGGCTCAGCGGGAAATGTCGTTTTGGCCAAGCAACCGGAAGCCGCCCCGACTCAACACCTGCGCGCCCAGATCGTTGTCATCCAGATTGAGGCAGAGGGCGGTCTTGCCCTCCGGCCGGACCAGAAAACCGTAGGTCGTCAGGATGTTGATCTCGGCCTCCAGCAGGGAGGAAAGAATCTTCGGCAGTTCCGTGCCCGCCTCCAACTCCACCACCACCACCGCGGATTCGGTGTGCGCCACCGCCTGCTCATGAAAAATGGCCCGGGCGGTGTCCGGGTCATCCACCACCATCCGGACAATCGCGCTGTCCGTGGTGTCCAAAATAGTCAGGGCCATCACATGCACATGCCGGCTCTGCAAAATTCGGATCAACTCCAAGAGCCGACCTGCCTTGTTGGCCAGAAAAATCGAAAACTGCCGGATGGGATCGGCCTGTTTTTTACGAGCCGGCGTCGAAGTCGCCATGGAGAAAGCTTAGCGCCCTACCTTGATCCCCGCCAACCTAGGATCACCTTGGCGGTGTTCCTTCCACTGGCCCCAAATACCCCTCCCCCGGGATGAGTGCTCGCCCCGGTCAGGTATAAATTCTTCAGCGGCGCCCGGTAACAGGAAATCTCTGGCAGCGGTCGGAACATGAACATCTGGTCCAGGCTCATTTCGAAGTGCATCACATTCCCTCGTAACAACCCCAAGTCCCGCTCCAGATCGAGCGGCGTCTGGATGTAGCGCCCGATCATCTTCCCACGCATGTTCGGGGCATACTGACAGACCAGTTCGTACAGCTTGTCCGCCTCCCGCTCGCGGATGGCGTCCCAATGCTCCCCGTTCCGGAGTTCGTAGCTGTGGTACTGCGCCCAAGTGAAAAGGGTGTGCTTCCCCGCCGGTGCCAAGGTGGGGTCGATCGAGGAGAAGGTCATCGCCACCACGCTCGGCTGGGCCGGTGGCCGTCCCGCCAAATAGTCATGGTAACTGCCGTCGAGCATTCCCCCATTCCGGCACAGCAACTGCATCGCCGAGTGGTATTCCCGCGGCTGTTTTCCGTCCTGCGCCTTCGTCCCATACACCGGCAACTCCTCCACCGCGTGTCGTACCACCATCCCAAATCCGTTGCCGACCCTTGCCTTGCCGATTCGGTCTCGCAGATCGGCCGGACCCTCCTCCAGCATTTCCGTGAAAAAGGTCTTGAGATGGCAGGCGGCCACCACTTTCTCCGTTTCAAAGGAACGCCCCGCCGCCTCCACCCGCCAGCCAGATCCATCCCGGCTGACCTTTTCCACCGGATGCTCCAGGAAAATTTCCCCGCCATGCCGCTGCAGGCATTTCACCAACGCCGTGCTCAAGGCTCCGCTCCCCCCCTTGGCCCGTTTGGCCCCGCTTCGGTGGATCATTGCGTTCCAGCCAAACATGTCTCCACTGGCCACCTCCGCCGGTGCCGGCCCACTTTGCGCGGACAGCCACAGCATCGCCGTGCGCAGGGGCTCGTTTTCAAAGGTTTCCCGAATCACCTCTCCGTACGGCGCCATCAGCTGCCGCGCGGTGTCGAGACTGGACCAAAGCCGACGCGATTTCGGCCGGAACAGGTTCCGCTTGAGGATTGTTCCAAACAGCCGACCCGGAGACGGCGGAGCCAGGAAGGTTTCAAAGACTCCTTCGTTGAGCTCCGCCCATCGCTCCACGTAGCGCCGATAAGCCTCGGCGTCGCGGGGACTGAACCGGGCGATGCTGGCACAAGTCCGCTCCACATCCCGGTAGAAGGAAATCCCTTCGCCCGTCCCGTCCACCGGGTAGTAAGCCCACGGATCCATCTCGATGTACTCCAGCCCTTCCCGGGCCAGCTCCAACTCCGCCACCACCGGCGTGAGGTGAATCATGATATGAACCGAGGAACCGACATCGAAACGAAACCCAGGCACGAGGTCATCCCGCGTGCAAACGGCCCCGCCGGGCAAATCCCTCTTTTCGACCACTGCCACCTTGAGCCCTGCCTTGGCCAGGTAGCAGGCACAAATCAGGCCGTTGTGTCCGGCCCCGACAATCAGCGCATCGTAACGCAGAAACTACCTCGACGCGGGCACCGGCTGACGCGCCGATCGCCGGGCCGTGAACTTTACGATGCGGTCGGCCGCCGCTTCCAGCCGCTCCAGCGAGGTGGCGTAGCTGCAACGCACGAATCCCTCCCCGCCCGGCCCGAAAGCATCGCCGGGCACCACCGCCACTTTTTCCTCTTCCAGCAGCTGCAGGGCGAACTCCCGCGAGGAGAGACCGGTGCCCCGCACATCGACAAAAAGGTAGAAGGCCCCGTCCGGCTGCACGGAGGGCAGGCCCGCCTCTCGGAGCCGGCGTTGCAGGAAATCCCGCCGGATGCGGTAGGTGGCCCTCGCCTCCTCCGCGATTGTGTCCGCCTCCTTCAATGCCTCCGTCGCCGCCTCCTGGCTGGGCGTGGGCGCACAAAGGATCGCGTACTGGTGAATCTTCATCATGGCTTCAATCAGCGGGGCGGGTGCACAGGCATAACCGATCCGGAATCCGGTCATCGCAAAAGCCTTGCTCAATCCGTGCAACAGGATGGTCCGCTCCCGCATGCCAGGCCGGGAAACGATCGACTCGTGCCGGCCAAGGTAGGTCAGCTCGGCGTAGATCTCATCGCTGATCACCAGCAGATCCTTTTCCACACAAACCTTGGCCAAGGCATCCAGTTCCGCCCCGCGCAGCACCGCGCCGGTCGGGTTGGTCGGGAAATTTAGGAGCAGCCCCTTGGCTCCGGCCGCGGCCTTGGCCACCTCCTTCGGATCCAACCGAAAACCATCTGCAGGCCGGGTGTGGATGGCCCGCCCCTTCGCATGGGCCAAGGCGATGGAGGGGGCGTAGGAGACATAGCACGGCTCGTGATAGAGGACGGTTTCCCCGGGATTGAGCACGGCCCGCAATGCCAAATCGATGGCCTCGCTAACCCCGACCGAAACCAGAATTTCCGACTGCGGGTCATACGTGGGGCCAAAGATTTTTTCCACGTAGCGGCCGATTTCCCGACGAAGTTTCAGGCTGCCTAAGTTGGAGGTGTAGCCGGTCCGACCGTGCTCGAGCGCGTAAATGGCCGCTTCCCTCACTCCCCAGGGAGCCGACGAGTCCGGCTCGCCAATTCCCAGGGAAATGACATCGCCCCGCTTTTGTACGAGCTCGAAAAAGTCACGGATCCCGGAACGGGGCACGGCCCGCACATGATCCGCCAGAAAATCGCCGGGCTTCTTCAAGGGGATACCGCCAGCCGCTCCGCCCGCTCATCCTCGAGGAACAGAACGCCGGCCTCCTTGTACGTCTTCAATTGAAAATGGGTGGCGGTGGAGATCACGCCTTGGATGGTGGACAGCTTCTCCGCCACGAACGTAGCCACCTGCTTCAGATCCGGCCCTTCCACCGTAATCAGCAGATCGTATCCACCGCTCATCAGCTGACAGGAGACGACTTCAGGATAACGGGCGACGCGGGCCGCGATGCGGTCAAAACCCCCGTCCCGCTCCGGCGTGATCCGGACCTCAATAACCGCCCGCACCCCGCCGTTCCCGGTTTTATCGGGATCCAGGATCGCCCGGTAACCGAGGATCACCCGGTCGGCCTCGTATTGTTTCAGGGCCGCTTCGATTTCCTTTTCCGTTTTACCGGTGAGCCGGGCGAGTTCCGCCGGTGTGGCGCGGCCCTTTTCCTTAAGAATTTGCAACAGGGCGTCCATGGGAGTTCGAAAGGGGACGCCCGCGGCGGAGGATTAGGGAACGAGGAAGATTTTCCCCGTGTAGGGGCACTTCACTTCAGTCCCGGGGGCAAAACCCTTCACATCCACCAAGCCGGCGTAGGGAGCATACGGGCTGCGCACCATTCCGGGTTTGCCGGAAACTTTTTCTCCCTTGGGGTAGCTGGCTTTGGCCGGGGCGGACGCACCGGTGGCATCCGGCGGCGTCCACGGACGCTTTTCCTCGGTCGAGGCCGTCGAAGGCTTGGTCTCATCCACCGGCTTGCTCTCGGTGGAGGAGCTGTGGGTTGCCGTCGTGTCCCCGTAGGTGGTGGTCACATCGGTGGCATCATCCGGCACCGTGCAGCCCGCCCATAGGGCCAAAGCTGGAATCGTTAGAAAGTTTTTCAGCGGAAAGTTCATGAGCTTCAAAGAATAACCGAAAAAGCCGGCCCCGGCAACCCCGGGCTAGGCCTGGACGAAGGACAGCTTGATCCGGAACTCAGCCTTCTCTTTCGGCTTCAGGTCCAAATGTTGCCCCAGAAGGAAAGAATTTCCCTGTCGGATCGGCCCCTCCGGCCCCGCCTCGACATCCAAAAGCGGATAACCCCATGCCAGCGGCAAATTGTCCGTCATGATCCGGACTTCCATCCCGTCCACGCTTCGGGCCGACAGTCCTTTGACCCCGGTGGTTTGCCAGCTTTCCCGGTCGGTTTTTTGCAGATCCCCCGCCTTCACGATGCCCCGGCCTCCTTGGTCGGGCCCCAGATTCAAGTTCAGCTCGGTGGCAAAGACCGCCTCCAGCGGCAGCGTTCCCGTGTTGGTCAGTTGGAAGGAAACCTCCACCCGTCCGCTGGCCGCATCCATGGCATAGACCTTGTCCAGCTGGCAGGGTTGCCGCAGTCCCATCCGGTACAAACCGCCGTCCCGAAAAAGCTCGATCGTCACCCGGCTGCCCGTCTGTCGCATCTGGCGAAGCTGAAAAGGCTGCAGGATAAAGTCCCCCAACTCGGGATAGGTGCCCGCCGACAACTGCTCCACCGTGGTCCCCCGTGCAAACAGGTGTTCCTGAAAAATATTGCGCTCATACCAATCCGCCACGGTAGGCGGTGCCGCATTCGTTCCTTCATCCCGTCGCGTCAGCGTGTTTCCCAGATTGCGGCCCCGGGCCGGTAACCCCAGCTCCAGACAACATCCCCCCTGATGCGGCGCCACCAGCATCGTCAGGGCGGGGTGGGCGGCGGAAATCTCCAGCTGGCCGTCCGCGTCAAAATCCTCCCGCAAGAGCTCCGTTTCTTCCTGCCCCTGACGCAGTTCTGCCTCGGCGGAAAGGAGTTCTTTCCAGATGGCCTCCCGCAAATGGGGCAGATGCAGGCCACCCTTGGTGCCGTGCCATTGCGCCGTCGAACACTGCGCCCGCCAAAGCTTGTCCTGGATGGACCGGGTTCTGGGACCCTTGCCTTGGGCCCGCAGTTTCCGGCCCAGAATCAGGTTTTTGCGGTACACCAGGTTCACCTCGCTGTAGCGCACCCGGAACGAGGACCAGGATCCCCCGCGGAAAAAGGGCAGCAGCCTTGGCGCATCGTAGCGCTGACTTAGCTGGGCCCGCTCCCGGAAAAATTCCCGTCGGGCTGTCCCCGGGAGCGACCATCCCCCCAACTCCACCGGCGTCCCCGGCGGCAACGCCACCCGCCCCTTCGCCGCCTGCCTTTGGATCTGCGCCCGGCCCGTCAGGGTGTGAATCCACGAGGCCGATTCCTCGATTTTCGTGAACAGGGTTTCCAAATACGCGGCCGCCCCACCGTTCAGGGAGGACCATGTGTCCAGACCGGCCGCCAATGTCAGCGTGATGTCCTCCCCACGGTTGGCCACCCGGCGGAGGTGGCCGCAGAGGTCGTCCCATGAGGCGTGCGGGATCAACCGCGCCAGGTCGGGACAGGTCGGAAACACCGTTAAAAGATCCCCGGCTTGGTCCGTCACGTAGTGACCGTTCAGCTTGGCCGGAGAAATTCCCGCCTGAAGAAAATACGAGCCTTCCACCGCCGCATACTGGATTCCCGCGCGGTTGAAGGATCCGCAAAGGGAAGGCCCCCACACGCCCTCCGCCAACCATGCCCCCGCCGGCTCCGCCCCCAGCCGGTGTTTCAGCCAGCCGGCCATCATCGCCAGCTGCCCATCGCGATCCTCCTCGCCCCACTCCACCAGCACCGGCTCGTAAAATCCGCCCGTCAACATCTCCACCCGCCCCGTCCCCACCAGCTCGCGGAGCTGCTCCACCATCTCCGCATGCCGCTCCGCCAACATTTCCAGCAGCACTCCGCTCAGGTGCAGGTTTACCGACACACCGGGATGCCGCTGGAGCACCGCCAGCACCGGCCGGTAGGTCTCCTCCACAATCCGGTCCACCACGCTGGCGAAATTCCCCAGCGGTTGGTGCAGATGAAGACAGAGAACCAGATTCACGTTTTTCATGCTTGCTCCGGCTTAGACAAACCAGTTTTTCATGTCGTGACTTTTGTTGGGCCCGGTAAATTCAAGCAAGCCTCGTTCCGGGTACCGTTCCGCCTCCATCCCCCCCCGCAGAACCCGCACCAGGCAGCTCACTTCCGCCCCGTCGTTCCGCCAGCCCAGATTGGCAAAAGGCACCCGCACCTGCAGCCCCCGCCCGCCGATGGCTTCCGCTTCCCCCGCGACCGCGTCAAAATCGACCCCATTGGTCGAGCGGGTCACTTCCACCCTGCCTCCGTCCCCCGCCGGCACCACCCGCACCTTCGCCTCCACCGGCAGGTTAAAATCGATCCAGACCTCCTCACCCACCGGCGGCTTGCCATCGATCCGGAAATAGAAATCTTTCTCTCCAAATCCGTACCAAATCGCCCGCACCCGCCGATCGCCCTGGGCCATCGCCCCCTGGTCACGCCACGCCTCGTATTTGCCCGCTCCAGACCAGTCCAAATAACTTGGACGCGGCCCCAAGGTGGGCTCAATCGACCGTGAAGGCGGATGGCCCAACCGGACCTCGGCCGCGCAGATCGGCACGCTTAAGGCCGCCGGCGGCACGGCGCCCAGCCGCCGGTACACGTTCTGCAGTCGCGTGCGGAACAGGGCATCGAAAATCAGATCGCTGTCCGTCTGAAAATCCGGCCCGTACCACCAGAACCAATCGCTCCCCTCCGCCGCATAGAGGTCGTCCCAGGCGGCTTGGCAGGTCTCCGCCGGCACCTCGCCGCGGCTCTCCGCCCGCCTGAGAAACTCGCGCGTTCGCCGGACCCAGTCCCACGCCCGGTTTTCCTCCGCGTCCCCGATCCAAATGTCGAAATTGGCGCCAATCCAGGATCCTGAATGGATCCGCCCCGTCGCCACGCCTTCCCGGCCGTCCAAGGCCCCGCCCAGGGTCTGGGTTCGCATCCGGTTTGCTCCCGCCAACCGTCGGTAAAATTCGTTGAGAAAACCCTCGCCGCTGTCCGCAAACGCTTCCCATGCATTTTCCCCGTCCAGCGCCAATGTCACCACCCCGCCTTTGGGCATCACCCCGGCAATATGCTCCAGATGGACCTGCAGATAATCCGCTGCCGCCTTGGCCTCGGTCCGCGCCGCCGTGAACCCGATGTAATCCGACAACGGCCGCTCCCGAAAGAGCGCCTTGAGCGTCGCCCCCTGCTCCTCCACGCGCCAGGGTTGGAACAGCTCCACGTGATCCACTTTTTTCCCCTGCGCCTCCAGACCGCGAAACAGGACCGCCTCATCCGCACAGAAATACTCAAACCCCGCCTTGGCGATCAGGGGGACCACCTCCGGACTCACCGATCCCTCGGAGGGCCAAAGCCCCCGCGCCTTCCGCCCAAACACCCGGGTATGCGCCTCCTGCGCCCGCTCCAATTGCGCCCTCGCATCCTCCGGCGCCTGCATCCGCTCGGGTAAACGCGCCCACGGCATCGCCCGCTTGGCCACGTCGGTGTCCACCAACAGGGGCAGGATCGGATGGTAGAAAGGTGTGGTCGTCAGTTCCACCTGCCCGCTCTCGGCCAGACCCCGATACTCCCCCAAAATTCCCCGCACCGTTTCCTGATGGATCTCCAAAACCCTTTTCTTTTCCTCCTCCGAGAAGTCCCGCCCTTTGCGGATCAACTCGTTCAGCTCGGGATACCGCTTGCGCACCGCGAATCCGCACCAAGCCAAATTGAACCAGACCTGCAGATCCCGCAGGTCCCCCTCCCTGAATCGCCGCAAATTCTGCAGGTTGACCGTCCGCCGCCCGCGTAGGTCCAACAGCTGCCGATACCGCGGATAGGGCTCAATGCTGGTGTGCCAGTTGATCTTGAAGAAATGCTCAAGCAGCGCGGCCTTCTCCGGTTCGTTCAGCTCCTGGGCGGGCGTGGCCGCCAGCCGACCCCACCGGTCCTTGACCTTTCCCGCCGCCATCTGCTCGATCTGCTGGACCAGCACGGGCGTCAAATTGAAGTTCATCTTCACCTGGGGATGGCGCCGGGCCATTTCGGCCATGTCGGCGTAGCCCCGCACCGTGTGCAACCGCACCCACGGCATCAAGGCCTCGCCGGTGACCGCGTCGAGGTAGGAGGGTTGATGAAAATGCCAGAGCAGAACAACGTCAGCCATGCAGGGTCGCCTCGCGGAGGACGCTGGTCGCCTCTTCGGGCAGGGTCGGATTGATGTAGAAACCCGTGCCAAACTCAAAGCCCGCCACCCCGGTCAACCTTGGCAGGATCTCGATGTGCCAGCGGAAATCCGCGTCGAGGGTTGTCCAGGAGTCCGGCCGGCGGCTCCGCCGGAACGGCGCAGTGTGCAGGATCAGGTTGTAATCCGGATGATTCAGGGCGCTTGCGTAGGCCCCCAACGTTTTCTGCAGCGCTTCCGCCAGATGCACCAGGTCCGCATCGCTGGTGGCGTGAAAGTCCGCCTGCTGGCGCCGTGGCATCACGCAGGTTTCAAAGGGAAAACGGCTGGCGAACGGGCAAAACACCGTAAAGCCGTCGTTTTCAAAAACCAGCCGATCCCCTGATTTACGCTCTGCTTTGAGAATGTCTTCAAACAGATTGCGGTCTTTCTCCAAATAGTAGGCGCGGGCCGCGCAAAGTTTTTCTTTCACCACGATCGGCGTGACCGGCAGGGCAATCAGCTGGGTGTGGGCATGGGGCATGGTCGCGCCCGCCTTGGCGCCCTGGTTTTTAAAAATGAGGATGTAGTGCATCCGCAGGTCTTTGGAGAGGTCTTGCACCCGGGATCGGCACGCCTCCAACACTCTCGTGACCCCTGGCAGACTCTGTTTTTCCAGCGGGAGCTGCGGGTGCGGGGTTTCCACGATCACCTCATGGGCACCCACCCCGTTCATCCGGTCATAAAATCCAAACGCTTCCTTTTCCAGCTCCCCTTCCACGCGGAGCGCGGGGAAACGGTTGGGCACCACCCGCACCTGCCAACCGGGTCCGTTGGCCGCCCCACCATGGGGCCGGATCGCGTACAGCTCCGGCGGGGTGTACGCCTCATGACCTTCCAAAAAGGGGTCCTCTTCCGGCTTGGTCGGAGGCATTTCCTCGCAGCGATACCGTTCCGGGCGAATTTGCCGTTCGGGACTGAAGACAATCCACCGTCCCACCACCGGGTCTTTTCTCAGCTCTGGCATACCAAGTCCCCTTTCATCCTTTCTTTTTTCTCCCGGAGGAGAGCCCCGCGGACGAGCGGTACACCGTGTCATAGGCCGGCACCGCCGCACCCCAACCCCAGTCCCGTCTCATCCCGTCTTGGCGGGCCTCCTCGATCCTCGCGGGTTCGTCCCACCACGCCAAGGCCTGATCCAAACCCTTGCGGAGGCCCGTAACGGAATTGGCCGGAAACCGGATCCCACAGCCTGACTTTTTCGCCGCGCTCTTGGGCTGGACGCTGTCGTGAAGTCCCCCCGTGTCCGCCACCACTGGAATCGCTCCGTACCGCATCGCGTACATCTGGGTCAGTCCGCACGGCTCGGATCGTGACGGCATCAGGAAAAAATCGGCTCCCGCAAAAATCCGCCGGGCCAACCCCTCGTTGTGTTCCAATCGCACAGCCACCCGACCCGGCAGGTTCTTTTCCAGCGCCTTGGCCGCCTCCTCCAGCTCGGTCTGCCCTTTTCCTAAAACCACCAATCTGCCTCCCTTTTTCACCAACTCCTTGGCCGTGCCCAGCGCCAGATCCACCCCCTTGTCTTCCGCCAACCGCGTCACCATCCCGAAAATCGGGCGCCCGTTTGCCGGCTCCAGTCCCATCTCCTTCTCCAGGGCCGCCCGGCAATCCTCCCGGCCCTGGGGCTGGGCGGAGCTGAAATTCTTTTTTAACTCCACGTCGCTCTCGGGATTCCACGACTCCTCATCAATGCCGTTGAGGATTCCGCTGAGGTGAGCCGCCCGGCCCTGCAACACTTCATGAAGCCCATGACCGAACGCCTCGGTCTGAATCTCCCGCGCGTAGCTGGGGCTAACGGTGGTAACCTCATGCGCCAACAGGATGGCCCCCTTCAAAAGATTCACCTTTCCATAAAACTCCAGCGTCTCCGGCCGGAACATCTCCCCCGGCAGGCCGAGCCTGGGAAAATCCGATCCCGGAAATTCCCCTTGGTACCGCAGGTTGTGGATCGTGAACACGGTCCGCATCGGCAGATGCACCACCGAAACCAAGGCCGGGATCAGTGCGGTGTGCCAGTCGTTGGCGTGGAGGATCTCCGGCACAGGCTCAATGTGCCGCGCCAGTTCGAGCGCCGCGCGGGAAAAGAAAACGAAACGGTCCAGCGAGTCCGGATAGTCCCCTCCGCCCTCTCCGTACGGATGGGCCCGGTCAAAATACTCATCCCGCTCGATCGCATACAGGCTGACCCCGCCCCTCCGCCCCTGCCAAACCCGGCTGGCCCACGTCCCGTTGGCCACCGGCACCGGTAGCTCCAGGTTGGTCCGCCGGAATTCTCCCGACTTTTTCAGACTCCGGTGCAGCGGTACGGCCACGCTTACCGAGTGGCCCGCCGCCGCCAGCGCTTGTGGCAGGGCTGCCGCCACGTCCGCCAATCCGCCCACTTTGGCGTGGGGAGCCAACTCTGCCGCCACGAATAGGATGTTCATGAGATGAATCTTCCATTATGCCCTAGGTTCCATGCCCGCCGCCAGCCGCTTGCCGGACCGAATCCTCGCGCTCCTGCAGGGAAAAAAAGCCGCTCCTCTCGACGTCCCCTCTTTATCCCGAAAGCTGCGCGTGCCCCCGGGGGCCATTAGCCGCACCCTGACCGCCCTGGAAAAGGAGGGGCGCGTGGCCCGCGTCCGCCACGACCGCTGGATCTCTGCCGGCTCGGCCGATCTGATCACCGGCACCATTCAGTTTCATCCCCGCGGTTTCGCCTTCGTCACCCCGGCCGAGGGCGAGGGACCCGACCTCCGCATCGACGCCGAGGACACCGCCACCGCCCTGCACGGCGACTTGGTCGTGGCCCGCCTCCAGCGTCCCTCCTTTTCCGGCCGCCGAAGAAGCGACGGCGAGGAAAGACCGCGCGGACGCGTGATCCGTATCCTTGAGCGCCGCAACGACAAGATCGTCGGCACCCTGCAAAAAACCGCCCGCTTCTTCATCGTCATCCCCGACGATCCCCGCCTCCAGCACAACCTCTACGTGCCCGAACCCGGCACGGCGGGTTCCCCCGCCGCCACCCCCGGCGACAAGGTCGTCGCCCGCCTGACCGAATGGAAAAATCGGCACACCAATCCGGAGGGCATCCTCATCGAGCGGCTGGGCCGACGCGAGGATCCGGGCGTTGATATCCTCTCGATTGTCCGCAAATTCGACCTGCCCACCGAGTTCCCTCCCCAAGCCATCACCGAAGCCTCTTCCTTCCCTGCGGTCGAGCTTCCCGACAAACCCACCGGCCGCGAAGATTTGCGCGGCGAGTTCGTCATCACCATCGATCCCGACACCGCCCGCGATTTCGACGACGCCATCTCCCTGGAAGAGCTCCCCGGCGGCCATGCCGAGATCGGCATCCATATCGCCGATGTCTCCCACTACGTCCGGCCCGGCTCCGCTCTGGATGAAGAAGCCCGCCGGCGCGCCAACAGCGTCTACCTCGTCAACGGAGTCATCCCCATGCTTCCTCCCCGTCTGTCGGACGACCTCTGCTCCCTGCGGCCGCGGGAACAGCGCCTCACCTACTCGGCCTTCGTCCGGATCGGACCTGATGGGCGCATCGGCACCGCCCGCTTCGACCGCTCCGTCATCTATTCCCGCCACCGCCTTACCTATCAGGAGGCTCTCGGGCGCTTGCGCCGACCCGCCACCGACGATCTCGACCGTTTTCTCCAAAAGGCCTGGACGTTTGCCTCGGCTCTTCGCAAGCGTCGCTTCGCCAGCGGCGCTCTCGACCTTGATTTTCCCGAACTGCGCGTCCTGCTCGACGAGAGAGGCCGGCCAAACCGGATCGAAAAGGAGTCCTCCGACGAGTCCCACCAGTTGATCGAGGAGTTCATGCTCCTTGCCAACGAAGCCGTGGCCCGCCACCTCAACCGGGAACACCGCCCTTCCCTTTACCGCATCCATGAGGTCCCGGACGAATCACGCCTGGCGGAGTACCGCCAGCTCCTCATGGCCCACGGCATCAAAGCCGGTGACCTCACCCAGCGCGGGGAGATTCAGAAAATCCTCAAACTTCTTCCAGGCCGGCCCGATGGATATGCCTTGAAGATCGCGTTGCTGCGTTCGCTGAAACGTGCGGTCTACTCGCCGAAAAGCCTCGGCCACTTTGGCCTCGCCAAGGCCCACTACACGCACTTCACCTCCCCGATCCGTCGATATGCCGATCTGCTTGTCCACCGCACTTTGGCCCACCCCCGCGGAGCCCCCAAGACTTTAAGTGAAACCCTCAACCGGTTGGCCCAGCACCTCTCACGGCAGGAACGCACCGCCGCCGAGGCCGAACAGGAATCCAAAAAGCTCAAGCTGCTGGAATACCTGGAGGCCCAAGCCGGCCCCAAGGCCACCCAGACCTTTGCGGCAGTCATCACCGAGGCGACCAACTTCGGGCTGTTGGTCGAACTGCCGGATTTTCTGCTCTCCGGCCTGATCCACGTCTCGGCCCTGACCGATGATTTCTACTCCTTCGACCCCGTCCGGCGCCACCTGCGCGGCCGCCGCCACGGGAAAACCTACCAGGCCGGCGCTCCTCTGCGCGTCGCCGTCCTCCGCATCGACTTCCCCAAACGCCAGGTCGATTTTCGACCGGCCTGAGCCTTACGCAAACTCCACCTGCACCACCGTCGCATCTTCGATTCCCTCAAGCAAAAGGGAAACGTGATCGGCGGTGACGAACCTGGCCGCCCCCTTGGACCATTCCCGCCCCCCTTCCTTTTCCCGAATTTTTCCCGCCGCCACAAAGAGATAACGAAAGCTCTTGGGGTTCGGCACCAGTTCCCGCAGTTCCCCGGGCCCCAGCCACCAGCGCGTGATCTTGAAATGGTCGCACACCAGCATTCGCTCCCCCCGCGGCTGGACGAAAGCCGGCTCATGGTCGTCCCACCGGATCGAGGCCAGTGCCTCCTGCACGTGGAGCGCGCGGGGGTTGCCGGCATCATCTTTCCGACCCCAGTCGTACACGCGGTAGGTGGTATCGGAATTCTGCTGAATCTCCAAAATCACGTTACCGGCGCCAATGGCGTGCACCCGGCCCGAGGGCAGAAACATCGCCGCCCCCGGCTCTGTCTTCAGCCGATGAAAACAGTCTGCCACGGTTCCAGAGCTGAGCGCTTTTTCAAATTCTCGTCGGTTCACCCCACGCCTGAGCCCAGCGAGGATTTCCGCCTCGGGCTGGGTCTCCAGGAAAAACCACATTTCGGTCTTCGGCTCACCGGCCAGCTCCCTGGCCCGTTCCGCGGGAGGGTGAACCTGCAGGGAGAGCTTGTCCTGCGCATCCAGCAGCTTGATCAGGATGGGGAAACGCTCCGTATCCGGCGCCCTGGATCCAAACAGTCTTTTCCTTTCCGGCCCGCTCCACAGCTCGGGCAGCCTTTGGCCGGACTCTTTTTCCCGCGACTGGGCCTCCGGCCGGTCCACCAGCTCCCATGTCTCCCCGATCTTTTTTCCTTCCGCTAAATTCCGCCCAAACCGCTCGGCCAGGTTGCGCCCGCCCCAGATTCTTTCCTGGGCTAACGGTTCAAACTCCCAGATCGCCATGGAGGGATCGTAGCGGGCCTTCCCCCCAAACATCAAAAATCAAAAATCCTCCGCCTCCCAACCTCGACCATCCTGGTAGGCGGCTCCCACCTTCCATCCTTCTGCCTCCCAGTAAAAGGGTACCGTGAGCCGCCTTTCCCCCTGCCCACTGGTTCGGATCACTTCCACCTCGGCATACTCCTGGGCGGCGAATCGAGGCAGATCGCTGAAACGGTAGGTGGCGGCCTGCTCCCGGTCTTTCCTTGCCACCAACCCCAGCGCCGCCTGCGGCTCCCATCCCTCCGCACGGATTTTCTCCACCAAAGGCCTCGACATCACCGCTTCCAACTCCCGGTGCTTACCCTCGTTGGCCGTTTGGATCATCCCTTCCACCTGGGAAACCAAGCGGGCGCGCGGATCCGGTCCGCATCCGGAGAGACCAATTGTCCCCAGCATGAGGCTGGCCCCCCATAAACTTGCCTTGGAAAAACCCATCCTTTCGCTTCATTAAACACACCCATTCCCCATGGCTAAATCAAAACCCGCCCGCGTCGGCCCCAGCCTCGGCCAGGAGGTCATCGCCCTTGCCATCCTCGGTTCCGGCATCCTTCTCCTCCTCGCCCTTTTTTCCTTCGACCCACGCGACCTCGCCTTCTACTCCCAGCCGGCCCAGGACCCCAAGGCTAATCTGGTCGGGCCCGCCGGCGCCTACCTCGGGGGAATCCTTTTCCTCCTCTTTGGGCTCGGCTCCTACCTGTTCCCCACCGTTTTTATCGCTGGGGGACTGCTGCTCTTTTTTGCCAAGGAGGTCCGCTATTCCCAAAAATTCCTTTATCTCGGTGTTTTACTTGTCACCGGAGCCTGCCTGCTGCAGCTCGCCGCCCCGGCGGTCGGCCCATCCCTGGCCAACCCGCTCTTCTCCGGCGGCCAAGGCCTCGACGGCGCCCCCTCCCCCGCCGGCAAGATGCCGGGCGGCTATATCGGCTACTTCCTCAACGACAAGTTTCTCGCCCCCATCCTGGGAACCGTGGGGGCAGTTCTGGTCTTCGGCCTTTCCTACTTGGTGGTTCTGGTTCTGCTTTTTGAATTCCGCCCCGCTGAACTCGCCCGCGCTTTTGGCGAAGCCGGCCGCGCCATCGTGGACCAGTATTGGGACTACCGGATCCGCAAGGCCGCCCCGGACCAGCGCATCGAACTCGAGCAAAAGAAACTCGAGATTGAACAAAAACGCCTCCACCGCCGCCTTGCCAAGGAAAAGGCCGAGGCCGCCAAGAAATCCTCCGAGCCTGCACCGGCAAGCACTCATCGTCCCTCACCCAAGATTGTCGACACCACGATCAATCCATTCCCCTCCGCTCTGCCTGGAGCCACCTCCCCCAAGGCCAAGACCGCCCCCACCAAACCCGAGAGTCAGGAAAAACCCGAGAAACCCGCCACGAAAATCAAGGATCTGGGCAAACCGGTCTCGCCGCTGGCCTCACTTGCCACCGAAACCCCCGCGTCGGCCACCCCCTCCAAGCCGAATCCTCCTAAACCGCCCACCCCCGCCGCCGTTCGCCCATCTTACAACGCCTACAAGCTTCCTTCCGTGGATCTCCTTCAGAAATCCGAAAAGGAGGCCCGCCCCACCTACACCGAGGACGAGCTCAAAACCAACCAGCAACGCATCGTCGAGGCCCTCGCCCATTTCGACATCGAAGTCAGCCCGGGCGACATCACCCGGGGTTCCACTATCACCCGCTACGAACTCTATCCCGCTCCCGGTGTCCGCGTGGAGCGCATCGTCAATCTCGAGCGCGACCTCGCCCGGACCATGAAGGCCGAACGCATCAATATCCTTGCCCCCGTCCCCGGGCGCGACACCGTTGCCATCGAGGTCGCCAACTCCGCCAAGATCAAAGTCCTGCTTCGTGATTTGCTCGATTCCGGCGAGTGGGCCGGCTCCCGCGCGCATCTTCCCGTCTCCCTCGGCAAGGACGTCTACGGCGCCACCTTGGTTGATGACCTGGCCGATCTTCCCCACCTGCTCATCGCCGGCACCACCGGCTCCGGAAAATCCGTCTGCATCAACACTCTCCTCCTCAGCCTACTCTATCGTTTCGGCCCCGATGACCTCCGCCTCATCCTCATCGATCCCAAAGTCGTCGAGCTCCAGGTCTACAATCGCCTGCCCCACTTGGTGGTTCCCGTGGTGACCGAGCCTAAAAAAGTCCTCCTCGCCCTCAAATGGGTCATCAACGAAATGGAAAAACGGTACCGTTACATGGCCAAGGCCGGCGTCCGCAATATCGGCACCTTTAACTCCCGCTCCCGCGTGCCCAAAAATATCGAGGAGCTCGACCTCGCCCCACGGCTGGAGGGCGAGGAGCCCCCGCCGCCTGCTGCCGAGGAACCTTTGCCCGACCGCCTTCCCTTCATCGTCGTGATCATCGACGAGCTGGCCAACCTCATGCAGGTTGCCCCGGCCGAGGTTGAAAATGCCATCGCCCTGCTTTCCGCCAAGGCCCGTGCCGCCGGCATCCACCTGGTCATCGCCACGCAGACCCCGCGCGCCGCCGTGATCACGGGCGTCATCAAAACCAACGTCCCGGCCCGCATCGCCTTCCAGGTCCCGTCCGGTGTCGACTCCCGTGTCATCCTCGACGAGTCCGGAGCGGAAAACCTCCTTGGAAAGGGCGATCTTCTCTATCTCCGTCCGGGCGCCAGCAAACTCATCCGGGCCCAGGGAGCTTTTGTCAGCGAGGAGGAGGTGTCCCGGGTCATCGATTTCATCGCCGCCCAGGCCAAGCCCTACTACGAACAGGAAATTCATGCCAAAATGACCAAACCCTCCTCCGGGGACTCTGAACTTTCCGAAAAAGATGAGGAATTGATGGCGCGGTCGCTGGAGGTCATCAAAACGGAAAAAAGAGCCTCCACCTCGTTGCTGCAGAGGAGGTTGGGACTGGGCTACGGCCGCGCGGCTTGGGTGATTGATCAATTTGAGTCCCGGGGTATTATTGGACCGAAAGATGGCGCAAAGGATCGGGAGATCCTCGTCGATCTGGATGCGGTCCAATTATGAAAAGCAAACAAGCTCCGAGGCCCGAGAAGAACGAAAACGCGTCCGTTGGCTCCCAACTGAGCGTTGCCCGTCTTCGCCATGGTTGGACCATCGAGGAAACGGCCGCCCGCACCCGTCTCCACCCCAACGTGATCCGCAACCTTGAGGCGGACCGCTTCGACAAACTTCCCAGCCTCGCCTACATCCGCGGCTTCCTCCGCATTTACTCCCGCGAGCTCGGCCTGGATCCCAAAACCATTCTCCGCGAATTCCAACCCAGCTCCACCACTGAGGAGGACTCCATCCTCGATCTCCGCCCGGAAATGCTTGAAGCCCTGCCCACCCGGGCCACCGAGCCCGTCGTCACGTCCCGCAAATTAGGCTTTGGCGTGCTGGCCGGGGCCGCGGTCTTCGTCATCGCCGTTCTCGGCATCCAATTGTATCGCGTCTGGCCCGTGAAATCCCCCCAGGATCCAACCACGCTGGCCCCCATCGGCGCTGACCCGAAGACCGTGGGCTCCGGCCAAAACCAGGCACCCCAACCGAAAGCGCCTGGCGAGGAGCCTTTCGTCAAAGCGGCCCTCCCGGTCAAATCGGCCGAATCGTCGGCCCAGAACACCCCCCCGCCTTCCCCGGCCACATCCCTGCCCCCCGTGCAGACCTCTGACCAAGCTCCGCCCCAACCCGCCGTTCCCCACCAACTCCGCATTTATGCCAAGCAGGATACCTGGGTCCGGATCGTGGCGGTCCAAGACGGCAAGGAAGAAGTGCTTTTCGAGGACACCATCGATGAGGACGAGATGATGCCCCGCAAGCGGGACGATGCCTGGACCGGTGACTCCTTCATTGTCACGACCCGGGAAGCCGCCGACGCCGAGATCATTTTCAACAATTCCAATTTCGGCACCTACGAAAAACCCGGCCCCCAGACCTTCCGCCTCCCGGCTCGCTGAGCCGGTTGTCACCTTCCCCGCCCCGTGTCGGCAAAAGTCGGCCTGATTTCGCTCGGTTGCGCCAAAAATCTGGTGGACTCCGAAATTATGTTGGGCCATCTCCGCTCCGCCGGCATGGATCTTACCTCCGACTCCGCCGAGGCCGATGTCCTCATCGTCAATACCTGCGCTTTTATCGACTCTGCCAAAACGGAGAGCATCCAAGCCATCCTCGAGGCCCATCGCGACCGCGGCCTGCAGCGTCGGCGGGCCCACCAGCGCCTGATCGTGGCAGGTTGTATGTCCCAGCGGTTCTCCGCCGAGCTGGCCGGCGAAATGCCCGAGGTGGATGCCTTCATCGGGCTGGATCAGCTGGAGGAGGTTGCCCCCGTAGTCCGTCGCGTTCTCTCCCGCGCTCCCCATGCCCCTCCCGAGGATCTCGTTTCCGACCAGCTCCCCGTCTACATCCCTGATTTCGACACTCCCCGCTGGCGACTGACTCCCAAACATTACGCCTATGTGAAGATTGCCGAGGGTTGTAACCACCCCTGCTCCTTCTGCGTCATCCCGCAAATGCGTGGCAAACACCGCAGCCGCACCGTGGAATCCGTTCGCCGGGAAGTCGAGCGCCTGGTCTCCGAGGGCGTCAAGGAGGTGCTGCTGATTTCCCAGGATACGACTTATTTCGGCATGGATCGCTGGACGGAGGGCCGGAGTCCACGGGCCAAGGTCTCCTCAGGACGGGGCGAAAGTCTCATTGATCTGCTCGAGGCACTCCATTCGATTCAGGGGGAGTTCTGGATCCGGCTCCTGTACACCCACCCGGCTCACTGGTCGGACGACCTCATCGCCGCCATCGCCCGCCTGCCTAAGGTCGCCCGCTACGTCGACATGCCTCTCCAGCACGTGGAGGAAGGCATGCTCCGCGATATGCGCCGGGAGACCTCCGAGGCCCACATCCGGGAACTGGTGGCGAAACTCCGCGCCGGCATCCCCGGCCTCGCCATCCGCACCACCTTCATCGCCGGCTTTCCCGGCGAAACCGATGCCCAATTCGAAACCCTTCTGGATTTTATCCGCGGAGCCAAGTTCGACCGCATGGGCGTTTTTACCTACTCCCAGGAATCCGGCAGCCGGGCCGCCAAGATGTCGAACCAGATTCCCGCGGCCGTGAAAAAAGCCCGCTACCGAAAGGCCATGGCCGCCCAGCAGGGAGTGGCCAAGGAAAGAGCTGCCTCGCAGGTCGGCAAAACCCTGCGCGTGCTGGTCGATACCCCCGAGGTTGCCCGGACTGAGGCCGATGCCCCCGAGGTCGACGGCAAGGTGCTCCTCTCCCGCCCCGGCACGCCGGGCACCTTTGCCGACGTCACCATCACCGGCCATAAAATCTACGACCTGATAGCCTGATCCGCGCGTCCTTAGTTACCCGCGGCCCGCCACTCCTGCCCTTCCCTTCGTCTTCATCTTCATCTTAATCTTATCCAGTGACGATTCCTGATTGGCTTACCCTCGGCCGCGTAGCCACGACCTTCGTCTTGCTGACTCTTCTCCAGGCTTGCGCCCATCCGCCCGTTCCCCTGTGGACCGCTTGGCTCGCGCTGGGCCTCTTTGCCGCCGCCGCTCTGACGGACTGGCTCGACGGCCATTTGGCCCGCAAGTGGAAGATCGAGTCGGACTTTGGTCGGCTCTTTGATCCTTTGGCCGACAAGCTGCTCGTGGTGGTCACTTTCGTTGGCTTGCTCGGGGTGGGCCTGCTTCCGGTCTGGTTTGTTTCCCTGGTCGTGGCGCGCGAATTTCTGATTACGGGCATCCGTCTGGTCGCCGGCCAAAAGGGCGTGGTCCTCGCCGCGGAAAAGGTTGGCAAACATAAGACCGCCACCCAAATGCTCACCGCCCTCCTGGGCCTGCTTCTGCTCGCGCTGGATCCCTCCCACGCAAACGGCCGGGTTCTTCTCGATATCGCCGTCTGGGTCACCGCGGCCATCACCGCCGGATCCGGCCTCTGGTATCTTCGGGCGAACTATCCCCTGCTCATTCAGCAAGCCGTTCGTTGGAAAAAAAGATGATCCTTGGTTTCAAAGAGCTGGCCTCGGTCTGTGCGGCGGTTGGATCTGGGAAGCAGGTTCTTCTCCTGCGCAAGGCCGGCCTTCGCGAGTCCACGGCGGAAAGCGGTTTTCAGTCATCCTCCTTTTACCTTCTCCCCACCCATTACCATGAAAAAAGGAAATCTGCCCCCGCTCCCGGTTTCGACGTTGCCCTCCGGGTGGAGGTGATCCGGGCCGGTCATCTTCGGGAGTGGTCGGTGATTGCCAAGCTTTCGCCTCTGACCGCCTACGACCCGGTGGTTCTCCGCGAACATTTTGACTCGCGTGGCGAAAAGCTCCTCCATTTTGCCTTGGTGAGGGCATTCCATCTTCGGCCTGGCTGGCACCTGCCTTCCACGCCCGAGCTGTCCGGCTGCCGCTCCTGGTTTGAACTCCCCCACCCCCCCGGCGGCATCGAGGAATCCCCTATCCCCGCAGACACGGTGCTGGAGGCCACCAAGGGCTTCTTGGCATGAAACTGGAAGACAACATCCTCGATATTCTAGGCAAGGCCCAGAAAGGGCAGGGCATCACCGACCGTGATCTCTGCAAGGTGGCCAACATCGGCGTTCCGGAGCTCAACTCCATCCGCTCCGGAAGGCGCGAACCGGCCGCCTTGGAACGAATTTCCCGGGCCCTTGGACTGAGACCCGAGCCGATTTCCGCGATGGCCAATGAAAACTGGCAGCCTCCCTCCATTGCCTTGCCGCCGGGCGTCATGATGTTCACCACCCCGTTTGCCGATCTGACGGTCAACCACTACCTGGTCTGGGACCCGGCCAGTCTCAAAGCAGTGGCGGTGGATGCGGGCACGGATGCAGATGCCCTCTTTGCTGCCTTGGAACGCCACAAATTGACCTTGGTCAAAATCGTTTTGACCCACGGCCACGGCGATCATGTCCTGGAACTCGACCGCATCCGCGAAAAAACCAAGGCCCCCGCCTTCGCTCCCGAGGCAGAGCCCATCCCCGGCTGCAAGGCGGTGAAAAACGGCCAGCATTTTAAAGTTGGCGGTCTCACCATCACCGCTCACACCGTGCCCGGTCACTCCGCGGGGGGTACGGTCTATGAGTTTCGCGGCCTGGAAACTTCGGTGGCGGCTGTCGGCGATGTCATTTTTGCAGGATCTATTGGCGGAGTTCGGGCCCGCTGGAAACCTTCCCTCGAGTCCATCTCTGCTGAGATCCTCACCCTCCATCCAGAAACGATTCTTTTGCCCGGGCACGGTCCCGTCACCACCGTCGCCCACGAAAAGGCCCACAATCCCTTTTTCCCGTGAAGGTGGTCGTCCTGCTTTCGGGCGGGCTCGACTCCGTCACCGTCCTCCACCACATGGCGGCCACGGAACAGTTGGTCGGTGCCCTGAGTTTTGACTACGGGGCCAAGCACAACGCCCGCGAGCTTCCCTGTGCGGCTGACCAATGCCGGTCCCTCCACACTCCCAACCGTATCGTGCCGCTGACCTTTCTAGCCGAGGCGTTCAAATCGGATCTGCTCAAGACCGGCGGAAAAATTCCCGATGGCCACTATGAGGAGCAAAGCATGAAGAAAACCGTGGTGCCCTTCCGGAACGGGGTTTTTCTCTCGTTGGGCACCGGCTACGCGGAAAGCTTGGGAGCGGAAGCCGTGGCCATCGCCGCTCATGCGGGGGATCACACCATCTATCCCGATTGCCGTGAGGATTTTCTCGGTCCGATGGCTCAGGCTATGGAAAAGGGGACCTACGCGGGCATCAAGCTGCTTCGGCCCTTTGTCTCCATGGACAAGGCGGCCATCGTCCGTCGCGGCACGGAGCTGAAGGTGGATTACGCTCGGACCTGGTCGTGCTACAAGGGTGGACTGCTCCACTGCGGGACCTGTGGGACCTGCATCGAACGCCGGGAGGCCTTTATCAAGGCGGGCGTTCAGGATCCGACTCCTTATGTCAACACCCCTCCCCTGCCACCGAAACCTGCCCCCGGACCCTGATGCGGATCGCCGAGATTTTCCATTCCATCCAAGGTGAAGGCCTCCTGGCCGGAGTTCCTTCGGTCTTCGTTCGTACCTCCGGCTGCAACCTGCGCTGTCACTGGTGCGACACCCCCTACGCCTCCTGGAAGCCGGAGGGGCCCGAAATGTCCGTAGAGGAAATCCTTAAAAAGGTTTTGGAATGGAACTGCCCGCATGTGGTCCTGACCGGAGGCGAACCGATGATCGCGCCGGATCTCCCTGTTTTGGCCGCGGCCCTAAAAAAGGCTGGAAAGCACGTCACCATCGAAACCGCCGCCACCCTTCCGCCGGGAGGCATCACCTGTGATTTGGCCTCCTTGAGCCCAAAACTTTCCAACTCCACTCCGCCGGCGGAACGGGATCCCGCCTGGGCCAAGAAACACGAGGCCACCCGCCTTCAGCCTGCGGTGATCTCGGAGTGGATCAAAAACCATGATTTCCAGCTCAAGTTTGTGGTTTCAACCGAGCAGGACGTAACGGAAATCATCGATCTTCTCTCCCGCTTGGCATCTGTCCCCTCCCACCGCGTCCTCCTCATGCCTGAGGGGATCGATACCCAAGCCTTATCCTCCCGAGCGCCTTGGTTGATCGAAGTCTGCAAACGCGAAGGTTTCCGCTTCTGCCCTCGTCTGCAGATCGAACTATTTGGCCACACCCGCGGAACTTAGGTAGGCCACTTTCGGTGAAAGTGGCGACGACTCAGGCGATTTTAACGATTCTTCCGCTCGGGCTCCCCGGCTCCAACGCTGCCAGTTCCAAAATCTCCGCCACGACTTCTTCCGGCTTTTTCCCGCCCTTGTGCATCTCGGTATCAAGAAACGGGGGCTCGACGGCATTCACCAGCACATCTGTCCCTTTCACCTCGTAGGAAACCGCCTTGGTCAGGGAATCCAGGGCACACTTGGAGGCACAGTACGCAGACGCCTTGGGAAGATGCTTGATCGGAGCGCTGATGTTCACAATCCGGCCCGTCCCCCGCTGGATCATGCTCGGAAGGATCGCCCGGATCAGGAGGTAGGGCCCGCGCACATTCGTGGCCATAATTTTGTCCCATTCTTCGATCGGCAAATCTTGCACAGCCTTCATTCCAGTAATGATACCAGCGTTGTTAATCAGAATTTCAATGGGGCCGAACTTGTTCGCCTGTTTCAGGCCTTTTTCCACCGATTTCGGATCCGTGACGTCCATCTCCACCGCCGTACCTGCACCTCCGGCCTGGGTCACCTCCTCGGCGGTTTGCTGGACCCGGTCCTTCCTTCTTCCCGCACAGATCACCTTCGCCCCGGCTTGCCCGGCCGCCACCGCTAAGGCTTTCCCCAGCCCCGACC
>Ga0194124_10002064_pt1 | contig 23538 bp, 28 predicted proteins | sample TA2KigCas0mmetaG_FD_148605 | JGI IMG/M metagenome (GOLD analysis project Ga0194124, IMG submission 148605) | Freshwater microbial communities from Lake Tanganyika, Tanzania - TA2015031 Kigoma Deep Cast 0m | ecosystem: Environmental > Aquatic > Freshwater > Lake | place: Tanzania: Lake...
TACTCGACGGCCCACAGGGGGTCTCGGCCACGCCCGCCGAGCTGGGGATCTCGTTGCTGCGGGCACCCACCTGGCCCGATCCCTCGGCCGACAATGGTTGGCAGCGCCTGCGCCTTGCCCTGACTCCCTGTGCGCAGGGTTGGCGGGCTGCCGCGGTGTCGCAGTTGGCCCAGGGATTCCGTGAGCCCCTCTGGTGCCGGCCGCTGCGGCCGGCCGCCCACAACGGGCCGCCGCTGACGTTGCCGCCCCTGGGGTCGGATCTGCAGCTGCTGGGCTTGCGCCCCTGCGGCGCTGCGGATGGGCAGTTGCCGGCTGTCGTGATCAGTGTGCAGAACCTCTCCAGCTGCCGTCAGCGGCTCGATCTCGGGGCCCGGTGGCGCCTGTTGGAGCGGTTGGATGGCCTGGATCAGCCTTTGGTCAGCAGCGAGGGCAAAGAATCGCCACAGACGGATCCGCTGCTCTTGCCCTGGGCGATCGGGTTCTGGCGGATCGCGCCGGTGGGGCCTTGAGCGCAGCGGCTTAGTCGTCGTGGTCGTCGAACGGATCGGTGAGCTGCTTGGAGGGGGGGCCGAAGGCGGTGTAGATACCGAAGCCGGTGAGGCCCAGCAGCGCCACCAGCACGGCGATGGCCACGTTCAGGGCGGGTGAGCCGGTGCTGCTGGGTTCCATGGTCGCGAAGCCTTCCATCACAACGCTTGACAGCCCGGCGCGGCCAGGGAGCCAAGGCCCTTACAGTAACCAGACCGCACTATCGCCTGAGAGGCCCCTGTCCCCATGGCTCAACGCACCCGTCTTGGAGACCTGCTGCGCCCTCTGAACTCCGAATACGGCAAGGTGGTTCCCGGCTGGGGCACCACGCCCGTGATGGGCATCTTCATGGTGCTGTTCCTGGTCTTCCTGCTGGTGATCCTGCAGCTGTACAACAGGTCGCTGCTGCTCGAGGGCATCAACGTCAACTGGAACGGCATCAGCTGATCCCCGCCGCCCCCAGGGTTCTGCCATGAACATCTTCGGGATCGGTTTGCCAGAGATGGCGGTCATCGCTGCCATCGGGCTGTTGGTGTTCGGCCCCAAGCGTCTGCCCGAACTGGGCAAGACCCTGGGCCGCACGCTCAAGGGGTTTCAAAGTGCCTCTCAGGACTTTGAAAAGGAATTCCGCACGGCCATCGCCACGGTTGAGCCGACCGATGCTGCCCAGGCGCTGGAGCCTGCGTCGACCCCTGCAGAAGCCAGCCCAGACGCCGACATGGCTGACTCGGGTGGCTCCTCAGCCGCCTGACTTTCAAGTCGGCCTTGGTGACAAGCTCCGAGCCGCGCTCTCCGTTGCGACTGGTGGTTGGCCTGGGCAACCCAGGCGAGACCTACCGGGCCACGCGCCACAACGTTGGCTTCATGGCCCTGGAGCGACTGGCCGCACGCAGTGGCGCCGGTTTTCGCCATCAGTCGCGCCTGCATGGGCTGGTGGCTGAGGTGGGCCAGGGTGAACGCAGGCTGCGCCTGCTGTTGCCCCAGACGTTCATGAACGACAGCGGCCGCTCCATCCGCGCCGCGCTCGACTGGTTCGGCTTCGATCCTGCCCAGTTGCTGGTGGTGGTCGACGACATGGACCTGCCTCTTGGCAAGCTGCGTTTGCGCGCAGCCGGCAGTGCCGGCGGCCATAACGGCCTGCGCTCCACCATCCAGCATCTGGGCAGCCAGGGCTTTGCCCGGCTGCGCATCGGGATCGGGGCGCCCGCCGACAACCCTGCTGAGCGCAAGGCGCGCACGGTGGGCCACGTGCTCGGTCGCTTTACGGCGGCTGAGCAGCCCGTGCTCGATCAGGTGCTGACTGAAGTGGAGACTGGCATCGGAATGATCCAGCGTCTGGGGCTGGAGCGGGCTGCCAATCGCCTCAACGCCTTTGTGCCCATATGAGCCGCCTGCCCGCCACCACGGCCCAGTTGCGCGTGCTGCACCAGAGCTTCAGCCAGCGGCTGATGGAAGGTGAGGTGATGGCCGGCGGGTTCCATTGGACGTTCCGCTGGGCGTTTGATCGCGGCACGCTGGAGGTGGAGCCCTCCCTGGGCCGCGCCTTGATTCAGGACGCCCTGCTGCGCTTTCTGCTCAAAGCCGATTACCAGCTCGAGCCGGGGGGGGATTATGCCTTCACCGTTCGCGCCCGCTTCTAGGCCCCCAGAGCTCCAGGGCTCCGCGGCAGCCGGCGTTGCAGCCAGCGCTCCAGCAGCAGTTGAGCCGCCAGATCATCGAGCTCCCGGGGCGGCAGGCGCAGACCTGGCGGAATCAGGCGCCACCAGCCCAGGGGCGGCCACAGCTCCCAGTAGCGCTGCCGCGCCGCCAGGGTGGTGCCGCGCTCATCCACCAGCTCCACCCGCAGCCCCAGTTCCGCCAGCTGGGTTTGCCAGTGGCTGCTGCTGGTGCCGTTGCCCAGCACCACCGCACGCAGGCCACCGTGCTGCTGCCACCGGGCCAGGGTGGCCAGGCAGGCGGCAGGGCTGAGGATTAGGGCCTCCTCGATGCACTGGCGGCTGGCATCGCTGCGCACCAGCCCGCATTTGCTGCGGCCGGGGTCGAGGGCGGCCAGGGGTGAAGGACTCATGCCAGACGGTGCGCTGCGATCAGGTCCTGCGACCGGGGGTGGGCAGGGTGGTGCTGTTGGCCCAGCGCAGCTCCACCGCGATCGGATCGGGGGTGTCGGCATTGTTGAGGCTGACCGCTTCCAGTTGCACCACATCTCCCGCTGGGCGTTTGCTCAGGTCCTGCACCAGCTGGTTGAGGCGCGACACGTCAAACTGCAGGCCGTCCACCAAGGTCCCCTGCCGCTGGGCCCGGGCATAGGCGGCGGCCAACAGCAGATTGAGGCGCCGGGCCAGCTGGTTGGGGTCGCGCAGATCGGCTTCGATCGTGGTGCTGGCCAGCACGTCACCCGCCTGCACCACGCTGCGGTTGGGGCGCAGGTCGGGGAACCCCAGCACCTGCCGCTCGCCTCGCAGCACGTTGGCCGCCGAAAGAATGCTCACCACCCAGCTTCCGGGTTGCTTGAGCAGCGCCTCCAGCTTGGTGATGTCGTTGCGGGGCACCAGCAGGATCTGACGGCTGGGTGTCTCGCCCGGCAGAACGCGGGCGTAGGCGGTGCGGTTGGCCTGCTGCAGCAGGGCATTGATCGCATCTTGCGCCTGCTCAGGCCGCTCGAGCTTCACCTTGGCGGTGGCCAGGGGCTGGCCGCTGCTGATCACCACATCGCCGCGGCGCAGGGCGATGAGATTGGTCTCCAACCCTTTGAGCTCCTGGGTACGGGTGGCGATCTGCTGGCGCACCCGCGTGAGTTCGCCCTGGTTGCGCTGGATTTCGTTGTCGCGTTGGTTGACCTCCCGGGTCAGTTGCTCCCGTTCCCGTTCGAGTCGGTTGCGCTGTGCCAGCAGCGGGGCGAGTTCCTGGCGCAGTTGCTGCGCGCGCTGGCGGGCCTGGTTGCGTTCCCGTTCGGCGGTGGCCAGCTCGGTAGTGCTGCGCTGCAGGGCGCTGCGGCTCTGCTTGAGCCGCTCCTCCAGTTGATCCAGCTGAAACAGGCCAACCCGCAGCCGCTCGCTCACCAGCAGCATGAAGCCCAGCGACATGGCGCTGATCAGACTGCCGGTGAACACCGTGATCAACACCGCCGTGTTGCGCGGTCGCATGCCCATCAGGCTCAGGCGCGCTTTGCCCACGCGGGTGCCAAGGCGATCGCCCAGGGTGGAGAGCACCCCCCCAAGCAGCAGCAGCGCCAGGATCAGCAGCCAGCCCGACACGGAAGTCCCAAGGGCGAGCCCTCAGTATCTCTGCCGAGCCGCAACTCTGCCGAGCCGCCTCACTGCAGAGCGCCCCGTCAAGCCTGTGATGCCGCTGGCTCAGCTGAACCGCTTGGCCAGGGCGATCGGGTCAAACACGGTGATCTTCTTGCGTTCGATCTGCACCAGGCCTTCCTGGCGAAGGTCACCCAGCAGGCGCGTGATCGTCACGCGGGTCGAGCCGATCGCTTCGGCGATCGCCTGATGCGAGAGGCGCAGGTCGATCGTGATGCCGGTGTTGCCCGGCACACCGAAATCGCGGCAGAGCACCAGCAGAAAGCTCACCAGCCGCGATGACATGTCGCGGTGGGTGAGGGTCTCGATCATCGTTTCGGTCTGCAGAATCCGCGACGACAGGCCCTGGAGCAGCAACAGGCCGACACTGGCGTCCTCTTCGATCGCCTTGCGCAGCGAACCGGCCGGAGCGCTCACCATCTCCACCCGTGTGAAAGCGATGGCGTGATAGAAGCGATCCGACCGTTGCCCGGTCAGCAGCGACAGCACCCCGAACAGGCTGTTTTCACGCAACAGCGCCACAGTGATCTCCTCGCCCGATTCGTAGACCCGCGAGAGGCGCACGGCGCCGCGTCGGATCAGGTAGACCCGCTCGGCCGGATCGCCGGGGAAAAAGATGGTTTTGCCCCGCTCAATGGTTTCGACGCTGCTGCCCGCCAGTGAGCGGATCACCTCGACCAACGTCAGGCTGGCCTGGGCGGCCGCTCCGATGGCGGCGACCGCACCGGGGGATCCGCTGCTCGGAGTGCTGGGGTAGCGGCTGAACCCGCGGGTGGCGCCGACCATCGGGGCGTATCAGATGCCCGGAAACTACGGAGCGGCTGCCGAGATGCTTGTAGCAAATCACACGGTTTGACAGCTGTTCGGTCAGTGGTTCATCTGTATGCCACTACAGGTGGTGTGCAGTGCTTGTGAACCTGCTTGAGCCCGCTACATTCAGGTTCATACGCCCGTGCGGCCGCCTTCTGGGGACACCCAATTGACCGCCAGTCTTCCCGCCAGCCCCTCCGCCAGCCTTCCCGGAGGACCCGGGCATGCACGCAAGCCCCAGCGTGGTTTGCATGCGGTGCCCCAGGCGGCAGTGGCTCCTGCCCTGCGGCTGGTGCCGCAACCGGAGGGCTTGCTGCAGGTGCACACGGCCCCGTTCCGCGGCAGCGTGCCCAGCGTGCTCAGCCAGGCCCTGCGGGCTGCTGGCCTTGGCAGTCGTGTGCTGATCAGCCAGTTTCTCAAGGGCGGGGTCGATCAGGGTGTGGATCGTTCGCTTAGCCTCTGTAGGCGGTTGCAATGGCTGCGCCCGGCCATGGCCGTGTGTGTCGATGGCCCTCCTGGGGCCGGCGATCCCGAGGCCGCGGCATTGCGCGAGGCCATTGCAGCGGTCTGGGACCATTGCAGCGAGCAGCTGCTGACAGGCGCCGTCGACCTGCTGGTGCTCGATGAGCTGGGTCTCGCCCTCGCCTACGGCTACCTCGATCTCGACCATGTGCTCACCACCCTGGAGCGACGGCCGGCTCAGATGGATGTCATCCTCACCGGACCGTTGATTCCCGATCCCTTGATGGCGATGGCTGACCAGGTGACCCAGTTGCGGCGAGGTTTCTGATGCTCAAGAACGACCGCTGGATCAACCAGATGGCTCAGTCGGGAATGCTCGAGCCCTTCCAGCCCACCCTGGTGCGCCATCTGGACCCCGACAACCAGGCTGGCCCGGTGCTCAGCTTCGGCTGCTCGTCCTATGGCTACGACCTGCGTCTCTCGCCGCAGGAGTTTCTGATCTTCCGGCATGTGCCCGGCACGATCATGAACCCCAAGCGCTTCAATCCGGCGAACCTTGAGCCGGCGCCGCTGCACCATGATGAGGATGGCGACTATTTCATCCTGCCGGCCCACTCCTACGGGCTCGGTGGGGCGCTGGAATGCATGCGGGTGCCGCCCAACATCACCGTGATCTGCCTGGGCAAGAGCACCTATGCCCGCCTGGGGATCATCGTCAACACCACCCCCGCCGAGGCGAGCTGGGAGGGCCATCTCACCCTGGAGTTCAGCAACTCCTCAGGAGCCGATTGCCGCATCTACGCCAACGAGGGCATCTGTCAGCTGCTGTTCTTTGAGGGTGATCCCTGCGAGACCACCTACCGCGACCGCGCCGGCAAGTATCAGCACCAACCCGAGCGGGTCACCCTGGCCAAGGTTTAGGGCGCGAGCCTGGCGTCGCACCGGGAGGTGCGCCAAATGGCTCGCGCTACGGCGCGAGCCTGGCTTTATGAAGGCGAGTCTTTTCGTACCAGGCAGCGAATTCCGGCGCCCAGCTGACCATGTGCGGCCACATCAGATCGCAGAGGGCGCGGATCTCCTCCTGGGCGTCGAGCTTGGCGCGCAGGTCCATGAAATGCAGGAAGGCCCGCAGCGAGAAGCTCACCACAAAGTGCTGGCGGTAATCGAACGGCAGGATGCCGCGGGCATGCTCTTCGGCATAACCGGCTGCCAGTAAATCCCGGTAGCGCTCCGCTGCGGCCCGGCACAGCTCCAGATCCTTGCCACGCTGTTGGGCGTCGTAGTGGTATTTCTTGCCCTGGCGGTCGCTGTAGTCGCCCACGGGACGCAGGTAGAAGACGTCCTCAAGCGCAATGTCTCCGTTGGCGGCACGGCAGATGCGCTCGCCCGTGTAGCGCATCGACTGCACGTCGAAGCTCACGCCCACCCGGTGGGTGCGGGCCTGTTGCATCACCGAATGGGGAAACCAGCCCACGTTGAGCACGATTTGGGCATGCTCCAGAGGGCCGTAATGGCCGCGCTCGCCGGCCAGCAGCCGCTTGACACAGATCTCGCCGGCACGGGTTTCGTCGGGCCATGTGTCCCGGTCGGCAGCCACGAAGCCCTCGCTGTAGTCCTGGTGCATGCCGGCATACACGCACTGCTGAGGGTTGGGGGTGGCGGCGATCAGCTCAACCCGAAAGCGGGGATCCATCAGCCGTGCGCACGGGGCGTGGCCATGGTGGCAGGGTTCGTCGCCGTGCGCAGGGCGTTGTCACCGTCGAGGGGACTGAGGGCTCCGATGCCGGCGAGGGCGGGCAGGGGTTGGGCGGCGATCAAGGCATCGCCGATCGCTTCCAGCTGGTCCAGGCTGCGGGCACCAATCGAGCGGCCGACCGCGACGCCGCTGTGGTCAAACAGCTCCAGCTGGGGGATGCCATTGACCCCATAGCGATCCAGCTCGGGTTGCCAGCGCGGGTTGTCGACATTGAGCAGCACGATGTCGAGGGCCCCTTTGTGCTGTTGCTCAAGCTGGGCCATCGCCGGCGCCATCGCCCTGCAGGCTTCACACCAGTCGGCATAGAACTCGACGATGGTGGGGCGGCCGTCGGCCAGGGCCACCGGTAGATCCAGCGATTGTCGGGCCAGTGTCTCCAGGGGGGCCGCCGGCTGCAGACCGCCGCGCAACCAGATCAAGGCAACCAGCAGGGCGGCGGCAATCGCCCCCAGCAGCGCCCGTTCGCAGCGACCCAGGGTTTCATTCATCGCGGGTGGATTGGTCACCTTCGTTGAGCCAGCACTCTGGCAGGCAGAAGCTTGCTACGGTCGGCAGTGAATGCCTCAGGGGAACGGGCGCTGAGCCCATGAAGCGCCGCCTCACCCTGCATGTTCCGCGGGAAGCGGTGCACCAGCCGCTCACGTACCGGTTGGCTGTCGATTTTGATGTGGCAGCCAAGATCCTGCGCGCCCAGGTCGCTCCCAACCAGAGCGGCACCATGGTGGTCGAGCTCTCCGGAGACATCGACGAGCTCGATGCCGCTGAGGCCTGGTTGGAGCGCCAGGGGCTGCGGCTGGATCGGGCCCCGGACCAGATTCGGGTGGATACGCAGCGCTGCGTTGACTGCGGCCTCTGCTCCAGCGTCTGCCCGAGTGGTGCGCTGGCGTTTGCGGCGCCGTCCTGGCGGCTGCAGTTCCATGCCGAGCGCTGTCTGGTGTGCGAGCAATGCATTCCTTCGTGCCCGTTTGAAGCCATCAGTCTTGGGCTGGATCAGCGTGTTCCGGCCACAATTCAGTTGTCCGCACCACCCACGTGATGCGCCGGTCTGTGCTCAAGGAGTCGTTGGGCCCCGTGCTGGGGCTGTTGCTGTTGCCGCCGCGGGCGCCCCTGCTGATGCTGCTGTTGGCGATCTCGGTCTTTCTGGGATTGCATTGGAGCCTGACCGGGGCCCAGCACGAAGGCAGCCGTGGGCTGCTGGGGGAGCTGTTCTGGTCGATCGACTGCCTGCACGCCGTGCTGGTGGTGTTCATCTGCACCATGCCCGAACTGCTGCTGCAGCGCGTGTCGTCATTGATGGCCGCCTCGCGGGTGCTCAGCCTGGTGATGAGCCTGCTGATCGTCACGGTCGGCGGCCTTTATCTGCTGCACCTCAATGTGCTGGCCAATGTGCTGATCCTGGCGTCGGGGGTGCTGCTGGCCCGGCTTGATCTGGTGCGCCTGCGGATGTTGCCGCCGCCGCTGGTCACGGCGCTTGGCTTCAGCGTTTTCGTGTTGGTCGGCTCCGCTCTCGGCCGCGCTCTTGCCGGAACCTGGGCTGGCGTTTGATCCCAGCGGCGGCAGGGTTGGCTCAGGGGCAGGCCGGTGGGCGTGGCGCAGCAAAGCTCCAGCTATTGCCCAGCACGGTTTTGACGTAGTGGCGGGTTTCCGGGTAGGGAATCGCCTCAACCCACAGTTCCGGCACCGCCTGCAGCGTTGGTGTTAGCCAGCCCGCCACCGCATTGGGGCCGGCGTTGTAGCTGGCCACCGTGAGCACGGGGTTGCCGGCCCAGCGTTGCTGCAGCTGGCGCAGGTAGCGGCCCCCCAGCCGGGCATTGCGCCGGGTGTCGCCCAACTGGGCAGAATTCAGGGGGGAGCCGTGGAGTTCGGCGGCGGTCTCGGGCATCAGCTGCAGCAGGCCGATGGCCCCGACGACCGAACGCACACTGCTCTGGAAGCGCGATTCCTGCATCGCCACCCCCAGCAGCAGCGGCAGGGGAACCCGTTCGGCCTGCGCCGCTGGCGCCAGCGCTGGCAGCTGCCGTGGCCGGTAGCGGGAGTGCTCGATCAGCTGCTGCAGGCGGCACTGGCGGCGCGGCAGGCGCAGGCTGGCCAACTCCTGCTGTCCCAGGCCGGCCCAGCCATCACCGATGGCTTCGCGCAGTCGCCCTTCGGCCTGCAGGGCGCGGCTGCCTGTGGGCGCCTGGCCGCGGCGCATGCTGCGCCAGTGCTCCCAGGCCTCCAGCGGTAGGCCCAGGCGCCAGAGCAGATCCACCGCCGCCGAGCCGCTCTCCAGCTGGGTCCAACCCAGTGTCGTGCGCTGCGTCTGTGGGCTACCCGTTGGCAGGCTGGAGCCGTCGACCAGGCCCAGCCGTGCGGCGGCGCGCCAGCCGTAGTAGCCCCCTGGCCATGCCTGCAGACCCTGTTGCCACAGGGAGCGGGCGGTGGCCGTCTGGCCCAGTTGCCAGTGGCTGAGGCCCTGCCAGAACGCGCGCCGCGCCTGCAGGGCCGCCGGCAGGGCGTCGGACAGCTGCGGGCCGCCGGCCTGCAACACGGCCAGGGCGTCGCGCCAACGGCCGGCCAGGGCGCTCTGCCTGGCTTTGTGCCACTGCAGCTCCCAGCTGGCCGGATCCTCCGGCCAGCGCTGCAGCACGGCCAGGGTCGCTTGGATGCCCGGTGCTTGGCGGGCGCGGTGGGCCTGCACCGGCGCGCTGCGCTTCCAGCGCGGCGGCAGTTGGCTCAGGGCGCTGCCGACGGCAGGGCCGTCCTCGGCTGCCAGCAGCCGCACAGCGCCTGTGGCCTGGGGCGCCTGCGGCTGGCTCTGAATCAGGCTCAGCAGCCGCCTGCGGGCGGTTGCCTGCTCGGCCTCGCTGCCGTGCAGTTCGGCCTGGGCCAGCAGCAGTGAGGTGGCGGGCTGGGGGGTGGTGCCTGCCAGGCAGCTCAGGGCGTCCTGGCTGGCCCCCAGTTCCGCCAGGCCCTGGGCCAGCTGCTGCCGCTGCTGGGGGGTGATCGAGGTGGCGGTGCAGCCAGCCCTGATCCTGGTGGCGGCTCCTGGCCAGCGGGCGCCCCAGCGCGCCAGGTGCAGGGCGCCAGCGGTGCCCCCCAGCTCGCTGGCGGCGGCCAGCGCAGCGGGGTGGGCCGGCCAGCGTTGCAACAGCGTCAGGCGCAGCGGCGCCTGCTGCCCGCCTAGGGCATACAGCCCGTCGGCGCTGGCGGGGTCGTTGCCGTGCCGGCGCAGCAGCAGCTTCCACAGATGCTGGGCACGCTGGGGCTGCCCCAGGGCTGTTGACGCCAGGGCCTGCTGCTTGAGCACCACGGCGGCGAGTGTGCCGTGCCCCCACCCCTGGCCCGCTAACAGGGTCTGCAACCGTGCCGGTTGATCGCCCAGGGCACTGGCCCGCAGCAGGGCTGCCTGCCGCCGTCGTTCGGGATTCAGGGCCAGTCGCTGCTGCAGAGCCAGCATCCCTCTGCTGGTATCGGGCGTCGGCCTCGGCAGCTGCCGCAGCAGAGCGCGGGCGGCCACCAGGGCGGCCAGCACACCGACGCTGGAGGCTGCCAGCAGGGGAACGACACGCAACGGCGACCAGCACGGTGGGGGCGGCGCCATTCTGGGGAGGCCCCCTCGCTTTCGACGTGCCTGCCGTGATGCGGTTTGTGCAGCCAGCTGTTCGGCGCCTGCGCGAGGCTCTGCCGCCGGCGCTCACCAGCCTGCCGGGCTTTGAGCAGCGCCAGCGTGCCCTGCGGGTGTGGGCGGGGGCCGGTCTGCTGCTGCTGTTGCGCTCCCTGTGGCCCTTGCGTCTGCTGCCGGGTTGGTTGGTGGGCCTGGTGCTCGTCTGGGCGTTGCTGGAGCTGCTGGTCTGGTTGTGGTGGCCGCGGCGCTGGCGTTGAAGGCCTTGGGCCTGCCGGCATGAAAGCGTCGACGTAGTCTTCGTGCTCCCGTTGTCTGAGCGCATGAACACCGGCGCACTGCACCCGATCGGCGCGCCTCTCGCTGAGGCCTTCGCAGGCTTCGGCACAGATGGTGTGCGCGGCCGGGTGGGTGAGCAGGTCACCCCGGCGCTGGCGTTGCAGCTGGGCTACTGGTGCGGTCAGGTGCTCAAGGCTGAGGGGCCGGTGATCATCGGCATGGATTCCCGCCGCAGTGGCCCCATGCTCACTGCTGCCCTGAGCGCGGGATTGACCGCCGCCGGCCGCCAGGTGTGGAACCTGGGCCTGTGCCCCACGCCGGCGGTGCCGCTGTCGGTGCGCCGCACGCGGGCGGCCGGTGGGCTGATGGTGTCCGCCAGCCACAATCCCCCCCACGACAACGGCATCAAGGTGTTCGGCGCATCCGGCGCCAAGCTGCCCAAGGTGCAGCAGCAGGCGATCGAAGCCGGGTTGCGCGGCGATCCCAAAGCCATGGACCATGGCTTCGAGCCGACCGGCGCCATGCACGAGCGGCCTGGGCTGCTGCTCGACTACCAGAACAGCCTTTGGCACAGCGTCGCCGGCCAGCGGCTCGATGGTTGCCGCATCGTGCTCGATCTCTGCTGGGGGTCGGCCACCGCCTGCGGCGAGGCGGTGTTTCGTGAGCTGGGCGCCGAGGTGCAGGTGCTGCACGGCACCCCGGATGGCAGCCGCATCAATGTGGGCTGCGGCAGCACCCATCTCGAGCCCCTGCGGCAGGCGGTCACGAGCAGTGGCGCTGCTATGGGCTTTGCCTTCGATGGCGATGCCGACCGCATGCTCGCCGTCGACAGTCGCGGCCGGGTGTTCGATGGGGATCAGATCCTTTACCTCTGGGGCTCGGCCCTCTTGGAGGCCGGCGAGTTGCCCGATCAGCGCCTGGTGGCCACGGTCATGTCAAACCTCGGCTTCGAGCGGGCCTGGCAGGCCAAGGGCGGGGTGCTGGAGCGCACTGCCGTGGGCGATCAGTACGTCCACCAGGCGATGGAGGAGCTGGGGGCCGGCCTGGGCGGTGAACAGTCGGGTCACATTCTCTCGGCCTGCCATGGCATGAGCGGTGATGGTCTGCTCACGGCCCTGCAGGTGGCCACGATGATCCAGGCCCGCGGCACCACGCTGGCCGACTGGCTGGATCAGAGCTTCCAGCCCTATCCCCAGAGGCTCGTCAATGTGACCGTGGCCGATCGGGAGCGGCGCACCCAATGGCAGCAATGCCAGCCCTTGCGCCAGGCGGTGGAGGATGCCGAAACCGCAATGGCGGGCCAGGGCCGTGTGCTCGTGCGCGCCAGTGGCACCGAGCCGTTGCTGCGGGTGATGGTTGAGGCCGCCAGCCAGGAGGATGTGGATCACTGGGCTGGGCACCTGGCCGCCCTGGCTGACGAGCACCTCAATGCTGCTTAACCAGCGTGCCTGAGCAACTGGTCAGGGCAGCAGCAGCCGGCTGGCCAGGCGCAGGGCGCCATCGCAGCCATCGCCATCGGCCTCGGCCAGACGGGCACCCGGGCAGGTAAGGCTCAAGGCTGTCTCCAGACCCTGGCGCAGCAGCTTCAGGTGGTCGATCGCGCCGCCACTGGTCCAGACCGGGGGCCTCTGCAGCTGGAGCCGTTGGGCGATGGCGCTGGCCATCGCCGCCAAGGCGTCGGCCGAGCGCTGCACGATCGCCAGGGCCTGGGCATCGCCTGCGGCTGCCTGCGCATGCACCACCGGGGCGAGGCGGGCAAATCCGGCTGCGCCAAAAGCAAATTGCACCACCAGGCCCTTGATCGCCTGGGGGGCGTCTGCCGCATCGCTGGCCAGGCCCAGGGCCTGCCACAGGGCGGGCCGCAGGGCGGTGTCTGGCTGGCGCCCGTCGGCCATCTGCAGGCTCAGGGCCAGGCCGTCGCGGCCGATGTCCATTGCCGAACCGGCACCATCGAGCAGCCAGCCCCAGCCGCCGCAGCGGTGCAGCTGGCCAGCGGCGTTGCAGCCCAGGGCGATGCAGCCGGTGCCACTGATCAGCAAAATGCCGTCCGTGTGCTCGCCGCGGGCCCCTTCCAGGGCGGTGCGTTCGTCGCCCGTGACAACGATGCGCGATGGCGGCAGCTGCAGGGCCTGGGCCGCCAGTTGCTGGCCCCGTGGTTGCACGCTGCTGCCGGCCTCGATGCCGCTGGCGCCGATGGCTGCGGCCGCCAGTGCGGGGTCCTCGCGACCACCGCTGTGCTCAAGCTGCGCCACCGCCGCGGCCAGGCTCTGCTGCAGGGCGGCGCTGAAGCGTGGTTCACCGCCGGGCGCATCGAGATGGCTGACGCCGGGCCCTTCGCCCTGGGCCACGACCCGCCAGCGGCCGGGTGCCTCGAGCAGGGCCAGGCGGCAGCGGGTGTGGGTCTGGCCGGCGTCAAAGCCGGCAATCAGCTCCGGCATCAGCGCGGTGCCGGCGGCTGGGGGGTGGGGCTGCCGGCTTCCCGGGCCTGGCCGGCGCTCAGCACCGCCAGGGCAAACCAGCCGATCACCTGCACCTCGGGGCGAAAGAAGATGGTGTCGGTCAGACCCTGCACCCCCAGTCCCACGATCATCGCCAGCGCGGCCAGGGCCGGCAGCACCTGAGCCCCATCGCCGCGCAGCTGGAGCAGGGCGCTGCGCACGGCGGTCATCACCAGCCCCAGCAGCACCAGCACTCCGGGGATGCCGGTCTCAACGGCGATTTCCAAGGGGATCGAATAGGCGCTGAGGGCGTTGAACTTGGGCTGCTGGAACAGTGGATAAATGAGATTGAAGGCTTCGTTGCCCGGGCCGATGCCGAGCCAGGGCCGCGCCTCGACCATCTTCAGCGCCGCCATCCAGACATTGATGCGGAAGTTGTTGGAGCTGTCTTCGCGGCCGGCCACCAGGCTCAGCACCCGCACCCGCAGCGGCTCCACCTGGGTGACCAGCAGCACCAGGGCTGCGCTGCCCAGCACCAGCAACACCACCGGAAACAAGCGCCGCCACAGGGGCGGCCAGCGGCGCGTCTGGCGCAGGGCCATCATCAGGGCCATCAGGCCCAGGGAGGCCACCATGCCCATCCAGGCCCCGCGGCTGTAGGTGAGCACCAGGGCCACCAGGCCCAGGCCCAGGCTGGCGCCTGCATACAGGCGCCGCCACGGAGCTTGCCAGCGCAGCAGCGCTGCCAGGGCCAGGGGCAGCACCGCCAGCAGCACACCACCCAGCAGGTTGGGGTTCTCGAGGGTCCCGTAGATGCGGATCGTGCCATCGCTCACCGAGTTGGGATCGGCCCAGCGGGCCAGCTCCTCGGTGTTGCCGTACAGCTGCCGGATGCCGAGCACGCTGGTCAGCAGGCTGCCGCCCAGCAGCGCCGCCACGATCCGGTCCCACCAGCGGGGGTTGTGCACGAGCAGTTCGCGCAGCAGGGCATACACCCCCAGATAGCTGATTAGCTTGAGCAACCCCTTGAACGCCGCCACCGGCACCGGCGAACACCCCGTGGCCACGGTGGCGATCGCCAGGATGCCCAGGATCCACAGGTTGATCGAGCCGAGCTTGCCCGCTGGCCTGGACAGGGCCCAGAGGATCCACAGCAGGCCGCTGGCGGCGATCAGCAGCCCCAGGCCGCCGCGGCTCAGCAGCGGCAGGCCGGCCATCAGCACGCAGATCACTGCGCCCGCGATCGGGGCAATCCGCCTGCCCAGGGGGCCCTGGGCCGCCGCTGCCCAGGCGCCCTGCCAGCGCAACAGCAGTGGACCGTTCGGCATCGAAGAGGGGGTCAGGGGAGGGTTGCGCTGTTGAGGCGATTATCCGTGGCCTGCGGCGATTGCTCCAGGGTCGCGTTCAGGTGTTGTTGCAGCACCGCCAGCGCTGGTGGATGTTGGTGGGTGCGCGTAAACAGCGCCCGGTACACCGGCAGCCCCTGTCGCAGCACGAGCTGTTCGCGTTCGGTCGGCACGGGCAGGGGATTGGCGCGGCGCCATGGCCGCTCGTCGGTGGCCGCCCGCCCGTAGCAGCCACTGGCTTCGATCACCGCCACCATCGGCTCGATCACGGCCAGCACATCGCTCTGCACAAACAAGGCGCCGCCACTGGGCTGGGCAGCCCCCAGGGCCAGCAGCAGCTCGGGTTGCAGCACCCGGCGCTTGTGGTGCTTCGTTTTGAACCAGGGATCGGGAAACTGGATCGTGACCCGCTGCAGGCGCCCGGCGGGCAGCTCGGCCAGCCAGTTCTGCAGGCTCACATTGGCGTTGCCGAACAGAAAGCGCAGGTTCGTGAGCTCCAGCGTGAGGCGATCGGCTTCGGCGGCGCTCACCAGCGGCCGACGGATCTCGAGCCCCAGGTGATTCCAGCCCTGCTGCTGTGGGTGCTGGGCCATGGCCAGCAAAAAGCGGCCGCGGGCTGAGCCGATGTCCAGGTGCAGCGGCAGCTGCGGCTGGGCAAACAGTTCGTCCAGCGCCGGCAGGGGCCGCGGCAGCTGGTATGAGCGGCTGAGGGGGTTGACGTGCTGCCGCACCATCAGCCTCTGGGCACCACGAAGCCCCAGCTGGCGGTGTAGCCATGCAGATGGGTGCTGCCGGCCACCGGGCCGATCTCGCCCTGGCAGAACGCGCCGGCGATCGGCACTTCGGGGAACCGCTGGCGGCAGGGCGTCACATCGCCATCGGCGTGGCCGTGCAGACCCTGGCCCCGACCCAGGCAGGCAAACAGCAGGGCGGCCAGGGGCTTGTTCTGACGCTGGGCCTGGCCATCCAGCAGGCCACACAGTTCGGCTTTGGAGGCGGCACCATCGCGCAGCTGGAACTGCACCTGCTGGCCCACGCGCATGCGTTCGGCCACGGCCACGGCGCCGTTGCGGGGGTCAACCCCGATCAGGTTGCGCACCAGAAAGGCGGGGGCTGCGGGCTTCTCAAGGCTGAAGTTGCTCTGGCCCACCCCCAGAAACAGGGAATGGCGCACCTGCTCACGCTCGTCGGGGCTGAGCCCGGTCAGGATCTGCTGCAGGGCCGCCACCGGCGTGCTGCGCTGCTGGCCCTCGCTCACCTCAAGCACCACATTGCGCTGGGCCTGCTCCACCTCCAGGATCGGCCCGATCGGCTTGCAGCCCTGGGCGACCACGGGATCCAGACCCCAGCTGCCGCTCAGCAGGCAGCCCACCACGCCCTGGCGCACCTGATCGCCGGCCAGCAGCGAGCCATGGGGGGCACTGTGGGCCGCGGCCAGACCTCCCACTTTCAACGCCTCGGGATAGGCGTAGTCGAGGCCATTGATCAGGTCGTTGATCCCCGGACAGGTGGGGTCCACCAGCAGAAGCATCGAGTGCATACCGGCGGCTCCGCATCCGACCTGGGCCTGCCACGGTTCGGCAGGGCCGTCGAGATCGGGCAGCTCGCCGCCCTCCAGCACAAACGGATGCAGTTGGGTGCCCGGCAGATGCAAGAGCGTCACGCTCAGCGCGGAGTCCTGCTCCAGCTCATGGGGGGTGCCGTCGGTGTCGCTGCCGACCACGCCACCGCCCAGGCAACCCAGCCAGTGCTGGGCCCTCAGGCGCTGCCGTAGCAAGGGCAGCAGCCTAGGCAGGTCGCTGGCGAAGCTGGCCGAGGCAAACACCAGGGCCAGATCGGCAGGGCCGCAGCGGCCCAGCTCGCGCACCACACCATCGACCACCTCATGCAAGCCGGTGCCCCGGGCCAGTGCCGTGCGGCACCAGGCATCGGCTTGGCGTCGTGCCAGCCGCTCCAGCAGGGGTAGGGCAGCCATGGGCGGACCCTAACGCCGCCCCTGCCCCGGAATCAGCCGCGGATAATGGCGACTTCCCGAACCCGCCGCACCGGCTTCTGCAGTGAGCGAATCCCTTTACCGCACCCTGGTCTGGCTTGATGTGCGGCTGGGCCTGCTGTTTGCGGTGGGCCTGCCGCTGGTGTTGTTGATCTGGGCGGCGATCCGCCGTCAGGGGGCCATCCTGCGGCTGATGGGGCTGTACTGGAAGGTGTCCAGCCTGCTGTTCATCGCGCTGCTGCTGCATGTGGGCAATCAGCCGATCGCTTACCCCCTGGTGCTCCTCGCTCAGCTGCTGATGGCTGCTGTGCTGTGGTTCTGGGTTGATCTCAACGAGGAGCTGCACGACCTGCCGCCCTGGCGGGCGTTGCCGCTCACGGTGCGCATCTGGCGCTGGTGCCTCACGTTCCAGGTGCTCGCTTCCGTGGCGCTGCTGGCCACGGCCCTCGGCTGCAGCAGCGGAGCGGCGGCCATGCAGACGGCCCATTGCCTGGTGTGGCGCCAGCCACCCCAGCAGCTCAACGGCTGGACTGATCCAGCCCTGGATTTTGTGATCGGAGGTGATTGGAGTCCAATGATGGCCGCCTTCGGCGGCTATCTGGCCCTGCTCGGTTATGCGGTGGGCCTGCTGCAGTGGCTGCTGGTGCGACTGCCGCGCCAGGGACGGGTGGCCGGTGAGTTCTGACCTGGCTGATTCCGCCCACTCGCTGATCGCCAGGCTGGAGCAGATCAGCCGCGACCATCCGCAGCGGGTGCTGCGCATGCGGGGTGTGATCGCGTGCGATGAGCCGTTTGAGTTGCTCATCTACCGGGGCTTTTCCAGCAGCACCACCCATCCGACGGCCTATGACCCGGATCAACCGGTACTGCCCTCGGGGATGGGTTCGCTAGCGGCCGAGCTTCTGCTGGGTCCCTTGAATCCCGCTGACGCGCAGATCCTGCATGGCCCAAGCGATCCTCAGGCCTTTCTGGACCTGCGCCTGTGGCGCTAGTCAGCCCGCCAGCACCGCCACGCAGCGCCCGCAGAGGCTGGGGTGCTCAGGGTGCTCGCCGATGTCGGTTTCGTAGTGCCAGCAGCGCTCGCACTTGTGACCGGCAGCTTTGGCCACCCGCACCGCCACGCCCGCTTCGCAGGTCTCACTGAGCACGGCGGTGGGGACGCCGCCGCCGATCTGCAGGGATGAGACCAGCAACCAGTCCGAGAGATTGTCAACGCTGGGATGGGCTGAGGCCTCAAGCCAGCGCAGGGCGTTGGCGAGGGCGCCAGCCTCGGCTTCTGCTGGCAGCAGCTCAAGCTGCACCCTGGCCTCCAGCGAGGCCCCCAGGATGCCGCCGCTGCGGCAGGCCTCGAGCTGGCGGTTCACCAGGGCCCGCAGCTCCAGGATGCGGGCCATCGGCGGCTCCAGCTCCGGGCGGCGCCAGGCGTCGGGGGCGGCGGGCCAGCCGCGCTCGAACACCGAGCGCTCGGCCACGGCATAGGGCAGGTTCTGCCAGATGTCTTCGGCCATGTGGCAGAGCACCGGCGCGATCAATCCGGCGAGCCGCTCCACCACCAGCTGCAGCACGGTCTGGCAGCTGCGGCGACGGAATTCGCTGGCTCCGCTCACGTAGAGGCGGTCCTTGGCGATGTCGAGGTAGACGTTGGAGAGGTCAACCACGCAGAAGTTCTGCAGCGCCTGAAAGAACCGGTAGAACTCAAAGCGCTCGAAATCGGCCGTCACGCTGTCGATCAGGGCGGCGGTGCGCTGCAGCATCCACTGATCGAGCAGCGGCAGCTGCTCGTAGGGCACCGCATCGCGTTCCGGCACGAAGTCGTGCAGGTTGCCGAGCAGGTAGCGCGCCGTGTTGCGCACCTTGCGGTACACATCGGCGAGTTGTTTGACGATGCCCGGGCCCAGGGGTACATCGGCCGAGTAGTCGACCGAGCTCACCCACAGCCGCAGCACATCGGCGCCATAGGGCGGGTCCTGCTTCTCGTTCTTGCCGCCCTCGACCAGCACCGTCGGATCGACCACGTTGCCGAGGGATTTGCTCATCTTGCGGCCCTTCTCATCGAGGGTGAAGCCATGGGTGAGCACGCGCCTGTAGGGGGCGTGGCCGTTGACGGCCACCGAGGTGAGCAGGCTGCTCTGAAACCAGCCGCGGTGCTGATCGCTGCCTTCGAGGTAGAGATCGGCGGGGTAGTTGAGCGCTGCCGCCGCGTCGCCGCCGCTGCCCTCGGCCAGTCCGCCCAGCACCCCGGCCCACGACGAGCCCGAGTCAAACCAGACGTCCATGGTGTCGGTGCCCTTGCGCCATTGGATGGCTTCAGTGGCATAGGGAGCCGGCAGCAGACCGGCCTCGTCCCGCTGCCACCACACGTCGGAGCCGTGCTCGGCAAACAGCGCCTGAATGTGGCTCAGGGTCGCTTCGTTGAGCAGCACCTCGCCCGATTCGCGGTGGTAAAAAACCGGGATCGGCACGCCCCAGGTGCGCTGGCGGCTGATGCACCAGTCGCCCCGTTCGCGCACCATCGCCTCGATGCGGTTGCGGCCGCTGGCCGGCAGCCACTCGACCTCGGCAATGGCCTGCAGGGCCGCCTCTCGGAAGCCCTCCACCGAGGCGAACCACTGCTCGGTCGCCCGGAAGATGGTCGGTTTCTTGGTGCGCCAGTCGTAGGGGTAGCGGTGTTCGTAGGGCGCCTCGGCCAGCAGGGCGCCCACCTCGCGCAGGGCGGTGATGATGGCGCCGTTGGCGTCCTTGAGCACGTTGAGCCCGGCAAAGGGGCCCGCCTCGGCGGTCAGGGTGCCGGCTTCATCCACCGGGCAGAGCACGCCCAGGTTGTACTTGCGGCCGGTGTTGAAGTCATCCACGCCGTGGCCGGGGGCGGTGTGCACCAGCCCCGTGCCGCTGTCGGTGGTGATGTAATCCCCGCCGATCACCACCGGGCTGGTGCGCTCCAGCAGCGGATGGCGGTACTGAATGCCTTCGAGATCGGCTCCTTTGAGCGTCAGCAGGGGCTTCAGGTTCAGCCCCAGGCTCGCTTCCAGGCTGTTGCGCAGCTCAGCCGACACGATCAGGTGGCGGGCGGCCGGTGGCGCAGCGCCGTTCTTGGCCTGTGCCTCGCAGACGCAGTAGTCGAGGGCTGCGTTCACCGACACCGCCAGGTTGGCCGGCAGGGTCCAGGGGGTGGTGGTCCAGATCGCCACCGCCAGATCGGTGGCCCCGACCTGGACGGCGGCCAGCCGCTCGGCCAAGCCGCTGGGCAGCTCCACCACCGGGAAGGCGGCATAGACGCTGGGCGACACGTGCCCGTCGGGGTATTCCAGTTCGGCTTCGGCCAGGGCCGTGCGGGAGCTGGGGCTCCAGTGCACGGGCTTGAGGCCCCGGTAGATGTGACCGGCCAGCACCATCTGGCCGAACACGCCGACCTGGGCGGCCTCGTAGCTCTTCTGCAGCGTCAGGTAGGGCTGCTGCCAGTCGGCCCAGATGCCCCAGCGCTCGAAGCCCGCCTTCTGCAGCTCCACCTGCTCGATGGCGTAGGCATGGGCCTTCTGGCGCAGCTCCAGGGGTGTCAGCGCAGCCCGCTCCTCGGCCTTGAGCCCCTGCAGCACCTTGAGCTCGATCGGCAGGCCGTGGCAGTCCCACCCCGGTACAAACCGCGCCCGCTTGCCCTGCAGCAGGGCGGTTTTGTTGATGATGTCCTTGAGAATCTTGTTGAGCGCGTGGCCCACATGCAGGGCCCCGTTGGCATAGGGGGGGCCGTCGTGCAGGGTGAACATCGGGCCGGGGTTCTGTTGGCTCAGGCGTTCGTAGAGGCCCAGCTCCTGCCACAGCGCCTGCAGTTCGGGTTCGCGCGCCTTGGCATTGGCGCGCATGCCAAAGCCGGTCTGCAACAGGTTGAGCGTGTCCTTGTAACTGACAGGAGTGCTGGCGGTCACCGGGACGGGAGCGGCGGAACGGCGATTATCCCGTTTCGCCGCTCGTGGCCCCTCAGGCGATCCCGGATCCCTGGATCAGCGCGTCGATCTCGCTAAAGGAGCTCACCACCACATGGTCGGGCTCGTCGTCGATGGCGCCGGCCTGAGCGGCCGCCGGCGCGTTGAGCCCGTCTGTTTCGGCCCTCACCCAGCGTTTGCCGGGGGTCTTCGGGCCACCCTTGGCGCGCACCAGCTGCACTAGTTGGTCTTTGAGCTCGCCTGCAATGGCCAGCAACCGGGCCACGGCCGCAGCAAGCTGCTGCAGGTTCGACTGCCAGCGTTCAGCCGACATCAGGGTCTGCTGTTCTTCGCGGCTCAGCAGCCGCCAACGCAGCTGGCTCACCTCAACGCTCAGGCGGCCGATCAGCAGCGTTGCGCAGACCACAGCCAGCATCGGCGCGCCGGCCAGGCGATCGCTGCAGGTGACCAGGGTCAGCCCCAGCAGCAGCACAACGGCACCCCAGAAGGAGTCGCGTTGGCGCGACAGCTCCGGAGTCATCAGGGGCACCAACAGCACCACCAGACCTGAGATCAAGGCCAGCAGGCCGGCAACCGTGGCAAGCATCAGCTCAACTCTGCGCGTTGTCTCCATTCTGGGGCAGCCCGCCCGAGCTGGCTTGCTGCGTTCGTAAGCTCGACGCCTTGCCCACCTGGCGGAATTGGTAGACGCGCTGGGTTTAGGTTCCAGTGGCTTCGGCTGTGGGGGTTCAAGTCCCCCGGTGGGCATTCGCGCCATGGCCTGAGGCCCCTTAAGTTGGGGCAGCCCTGATGCTCAGGGCCTGCTGCACTCCTCGGTCTTTGCAGGCCAGGTTTCTCCAGAGCCGATGACCCAGGCGTTGCTTCAACCGGTGATGGCTCAGGTGCCACTGTCCGACAACCAGCCCAGTGAACTGGCCCGTTCGGTGCCGAAGGAGTTTCTCGACCCACCCAGCGCCTGGAATCCCACGGGGGCTCTGTTCCTGGGGGGGTATGCCCTGGCCGCGCTCACGATCTGGGGTTGGTTTGTGGCCCAGTGGCCGCTGCCCATTCTGCTGGGGCTCGGTTTTCTGGCCCTGCATCTCGAGGGCACGGTGATTCACGACGCCTGCCACAACGCGGCCCATCCCAACCGCATCTGGAATGCGGTGATGGGTCATGGGGCCGCGATGTTGCTGGGGTTCAGTTTTCCGGTGTTCACGCGGGTGCATCTGCAGCACCATGCGCATGTCAACGATCCCAAGCACGACCCCGATCACATCGTCAGCACGTTCGGCCCGTTGTGGTTGATTGCGCCACGCTTTTTTTATCACGAGCTCTTTTTCTTCAAGCGTCGCCTCTGGCGACGCTATGAACTGCTCGAGTGGGGCATTGCCCGGGCGATTTTTGTTTGCATCGTTGTTGCTGCAGCCAAGTACAATTTTCTCCCGTTTGTGTTCAACTGTTGGTTTGCCCCGGCGCTGATGGTGGGGGTGACACTGGGCTTGTTTTTTGATTACCTGCCGCACCGTCCCTTTCAATCACGCAACCGCTGGCACAACGCCAGGGTTTATCCCGGGCGGCTGATGAATTGGTTGATCATGGGTCAGAATTACCACCTGATTCACCACCTCTGGCCCTCCATTCCCTGGTTTGAATACCGGCCTGCCTATCACGCCACCAAGCACATCCTTGATGCCAAAGGTTCCCCTCAGAGACTTGGGCTGTTTGAAAGCCGCAGAGATGGATTCAATTTTCTCTACGACATTTTTCTGGGTGTGCGCTCTCACCGTTGCCGCCGCAGCAAATTAAGGCCCCTGGCGGCCTTAATGCCCACCCGTCATGCCCGCCGTCGGGTGCTCAAACTGCTGCACAGCACTGCCGTGTCTCCGGTGCGCTGAAGCGCAGCGGTTCACATCTTTTGCGGGCCCTGGCTGCTTCAGTCGGCCAGGATCTTCGGCACACGGAAGAAATCTCCCTCCCGCTGCGGTGCCAGGTTCAGCAGGTCTTCACGCACGGGCGTGGGCTTCACAGCATCGTCGCGGGTCACATTGACCACTTCGACGGCGCGCGTGGTGGGCGGCACCCCCTCGGTGTCCACGGCTTCGAGCTGGGCCACGTAATCGAGAATCCGCTCCAGTTGGCTGGTGTAAGCCTGCACCTTGGCTTCCGGCAGGTCGAGCCTGGCCAGTTCGGCGACCTTGCGCACGTCGTCAGCGGAAATGTGGCTCATGCGGGCGCTGGGTTCCGGTGTTGCTGGTGGTGACGCTAGGCCAGCGGGCGGTCAAGCATCGCTGCTCAGAAAGCCCTGCAGGTCGTCGCTCAGGGCCGCGGCCGCCAGTTCCAGAAACCGCTCCCCATGCGCCGCCGTCGCCAGGTATGGGTCCGAGCCCATGCGGCCGTCGGGATGGCGGCGGCGAAAGTCGTCGGGTCCGTGGATCGGCCCGGCAGGAGCAGCTTCGGGCAACGGCCGCTGCTTGCTCTGCAGGCTGGGCTCCAGCGCCAGGGTCAGGGCGATCTCGCTGGGGGTGGCGTGGTGGCCCTCGCGTTCGCCGTAGAGCGTGCGGGCTTCGGCCATCACCGGGCCCGCCATGAACCAGTTGGCCAGCCCCCAGCGCAGCCGCGGCGCCACCGCCAGCCCCCGATCGGCGGCGGTGCCATAGGCCTGGGCGAAAGCCGCCTTGGCGGTGGCGATGTTGCCGCCATGGCCATTGATCACAAAGATCCGCTCAAAGCCGTGCCGCGCCAGCGACAGCACCACGTCGTGCAGCACCGCCAGCAGCGTGGCCGGCTGCAGGCTCACGGTGCCGGCAAAACCCAGGTGGTGCTCGGCCATGCCAAAGGCCTGGGCCGGGGTCACCAGCACCCCCGTACGCCTCCCCACCTGCAGGGCCACCGCTTCAGCGGTGAGGGCATCGGTGCCGATGGCGCCGGTGGGGCCGTGCTGTTCGGTGGAGCCCAGGGGCACGATCACGCCTTTGCAGCGTTCCAGATAGGCCTCGACCTCGGGCCAGCTGCGCAGCTGCAGGCGGATGGCGTCGGTGCTGGGGGCGGGCTCGAGGGTCGCGGTCATCGGTTTTGGCTCAGGCTGAACAGCCCA
>Ga0194124_10002067_pt1 | contig 23525 bp, 15 predicted proteins | sample TA2KigCas0mmetaG_FD_148605 | JGI IMG/M metagenome (GOLD analysis project Ga0194124, IMG submission 148605) | Freshwater microbial communities from Lake Tanganyika, Tanzania - TA2015031 Kigoma Deep Cast 0m | ecosystem: Environmental > Aquatic > Freshwater > Lake | place: Tanzania: Lake...
TCACGCGCGCGTTGTGCATCGAGCTCACCGCGCCGTCGGCGCAGGTGCCCGCCGCCCTCTTCGCCGTGCGTTGCTACGCCACCCCGGCGGGCGATTGAGGCGTCTAGCCGGCCGGTCCTCACGGAACCTGATAACGACGCTCCGGCTCAGCGTTGGAGAGACAGTCGCGGCGGAGGCTCTCGCTTTGCGCCGCAGCCGCGTTGATCTTGACGTTCCATCGATCGGGTCCCTGACCGCGTGGCGGTTGGCGGCAGGACTGGGCGGCAGGCTCGCCGTCCGCGAGGTCAAGCTCACTCCGTCGATCTCGGAATACCTCAATGGCCACCGCGGGGCGCTCTCGCTCTGCCTCTTTGAGATGCCAGGCGCGAGGGAGGCCGAGCTGCTGGGCAGCCATCAGGGGAGTTCGCTCACCCTGCAGTTCATGACCGACGAAATGCGGCTCCCCGCGGAAGTCGCGATGCACCTCGCAGAGCACCAGGGCGAACTCACCTTAATGGGCGCATTGGACAGTATCGAGGAAGCCGGGGTGCGGGCGTTGGAACGACGTCGCGGCAACCTGCGGCTGATACTGGATCGGCGGTCGGCGCAGATGGACGCGATCGTGGACCGACTGGAGGAAGCGGGTGCGCTCTCGCCCGATAAGGACCCGTCAGTGCGGCCGTTCTTCGGTATTTGAGCGGGAGTAAATCCCAACTCCCGCCTTTGCAGCGCAACGCGCGATCACGGTCGAAAGCTCCGCGGCGAAACGCGGCGCGTCGATCCAACCGGGCTGCTGGGGCTCAACGATCGTGGCGATCGCAGAGGCGGCGCGACCGGGTGCTATGCCGTGCATCACGAGGACCGTTCCGACGACCGTTCCTGTGCGGGAGACTCCCTGATCACAGTGCACAAGCACACCCTCCCCAGCCTGCAGTCGCTGCCGAATACGCTCCGCGACCCGGGCAAATTCGGCCAGTTCCGAAGGTGAAGCGGAGTCCGGGCTGCCGAAATTCCGGCGCTCGATGAAGCCGATCTCGGGCGGAACCTGATAGCGACGCTCCGGCTCAGCGTTGGAGAGACAGGCGATCCAACGGATGCCGTCCACGTGTTCCTCCTCGAAGAACGTGCGGCCGGGAAACGGCACGCCCAGCAGTCGCGCCGGAAGCCCCACCACCTCGTATCCGTCGGCGAAGGGTTCGAGACGAACGCCTCGTGGCTTTTGCTTGTCAGATAGGTTCAAGCGGTGATCAAATTCTGCCGAAGACTCTCAAGAAAACGGCGCAACGGCGATGCCGGGAGTTCCGAAAACAGCCGTGGAAAAAGTGCCCGGGCCATCGAAAACCTACGCGACGAAGTGGATCTGAGAGGCCCAAAACAGGCACTTCGGCGTCCGCGAAATGTGTCAAGTAGACGACAAGACAGCGAAACGCAGGAAAATGTGTTTTTCCCCAAACTGTTGCTTATCAATGGTGGGCCGACTGGGATTCGAACCCAGACTCAAAGGATTATGAGTCCTCTGCTTTAACCGTTAAGCTATCGGCCCCCACACGCAGGGTGGGCGCCACGGCCGAGCGGTGTCAAACCGGAGCCTGCTCCCCTCGCCGCAGCAGTGCGTGCACCGCCCCGATCACCCGCTCCTCCACGTCCTCCGCCAGCCGCGTCGGCAGCCCGTAAAAAGTCCATCGCCCGCTCCGCCCGGGCCACGGCGCGCGCGAGGCGTAATTCCAGCCGTTGGGACCGCGCGGCCGAAACCGAACCCGGCGGCCGCAACGGGCCCGCCAGCAGGTGGCCGACCTCATCCGCAGGGGGCCGGCCGTGCCGCGCCACCTCGGCGAGGCCCCGCGGCTACGGATCAGCGTCCGCTCCTCACCCGGGGGCGCCGCGTCAATCCGCCCCGCCGCGGGGGTCCTCAGCCCTCCCAGCGGCGGCGCAGTTCCTCGAACTCGGGCTTGGCCTTCAGCTCCTCGCCGGCCGTCGTGAGGCCCACCTTGTGGGTCACCGGCCCTCCCGGGCCCGGGCGCGGCTCGAAGCGGCGTGCCAGCTTCAAGCGGTCCCACGCGCGGTGGCGGATGCCAAAGGTCGTGCTGTGCCGCAAAAACCAGTTGGCCAAGCGCGGGAAATCCGCCTCCGCCACCAAGAACTGGAAACAGGTCAGCGGCCGGCCCTTCTTGCCCGTCGCCGGAGTGAGCCAGACATCGAGCGCCCCCTGCGCCAGGAGGCGCTCCGCCAGCCACGCAAGGCGTTCGCCAGTGTCGTCATCGATGTTCGCCGCCACCTCCACCACCCGGTCCGCCTCGTAGGGCAGCGACGAGGGGGTACGGCCGTGAATTGCTCCTGACTCCGCGGACGGGCTGCCAGCCTCTGCTTCCCCCGTCCCACCGGTTGCAGGTTTCGTCCTGACCCCTTCCGGCCCTTCCGGCCGCGGCGCCGCATCTTCGAGCAGGGTGACGCGGAACACGTTCGGAAACTCGCCGAAATCGAGGGTGCCCGCACCACAGCCTTGGCGCACGACCGTGCCCGCCGGCAGCTCCCCGGAAAAGACCGGCCGCAGCGACCGCAGGATCGCAATGCCCGTGGGCGTGGAGAGCTCGATGTCCACCCGCGGGATCGCCGCCGGCACCGGCGCGACCGGCAACCCCCTGAGCAGGCGGGCGCTAGCAGGCGGGGGAACGGGGTGGACGCCGTGCTGGATGCGGACGAACCCGCGCCCGGGACGGATCGGGGTCGCCACGAACCGCACGGGGCCCACGGCCTCCAGGCACCAAGCGGCGAGGGTGATGTCGACGATCGAGTCGGCCAGGCCTAGCTCGTGGAACGCGACGTCCGCCACGGGAATCCCATGGGCGCCGGCCTCGGCCTCAGCGATCAGCTGGAAGATGGCGCGCGCGCGGTCCCGCACCCCGGCAGGCAGATCGGCCGTCGCCAAGCGGCGGTCGATGTCGGCGTGGCGGGTGTGGGCGTGCCCCGCGGGCGCATCGATGACGAGGTGCGTTTCCTCCTCGGCGGGATCGCGGGCGGGGGCGGCTCCCGGGGGCGCACCGGCCCCGGCGCCCACGACCCGCAAGTGCGTGGTCTGCATCTGGGCGCGGATGACGGGGCGGGTTTCCACGCGGACCCCGGGCAACCCGAGGCGCACGGGCACCGAGGCGAGATCGGCCGCGGTCACGAGCCCCGCGTCGAGGAAGGCGGCCGCGAACATATCGCCCGCGACCCCGGAGACGCTTTCGAGGAAGAGCGTCCGGCTCATCGGGCGCTGTCGGCCGCGGTCCGCACCGCCCGCACCACCTGGCAGGCGGCAAAGCCGGCGGAGAAGCCGTTGTCGATGTTCGTGACCGTCACCCCCGGCGCGCAGCAGTTGAGCATCGCCAGCAGGGCGCTCAGGCCGCCGAAGTTGGCCCCGTAACCGACGCTCGTCGGCACCGCGAACACCGGCCGCCCGAGCAGGCCAGCGACGACGCTGGGGAGCGCGCCTTCCATCCCCGCGACCACCACCAGCGAGGTGGCCGCTTGGAGGACCTCCACCCGGGCGAGCAGGCGGTGCAGCCCGGCCACGCCGACGTCATAAACCCGGTTGCAGGGAATCCCCATCGCCACCGCGACCTCGCAGGCCTCCTCCGCCACCGGGTGATCGCTGGTGCCTGCGGCGACGACCACCACATGGGGCTGGCCGTCCACGCCCTCGATCGGCGCGGGGGCATGGAGGGTGAAGGTGCGCGCAGCGTCGTTGCGCCGGCCGGTGGGGAACGCGTGCGCGAGGGCCGCAAGCTTCTCCGGCTGGAGGCGCGTGATGAGCACGGGGGCGCCCGCGGACCCGGCCTCCCGGGTGATGGCGAGGATCTGCTCGGCCGTCTTGCTCTCGCCGAAGATGACCTCGCCCATCCCCTGCCGCAGACGGCGGTGGTGGTCGACCTGCGCGAAGCCGAGGTCGGAGGTGCGGAACGGGCCGCTCTGCAGCTGCCGCAGCGCCATATCGGGCGCGATCACGCCAGCCTGCACACCCTGGAGGAGCTGACGGAGGTCGGATTCGGTCATGGGAAAAGGGCGGCCGGGCGCGAGCCCGGTTCAGGAAGCGCGGCTGGTGCCGCCGCCGGTGCGGTAACCGGCCAGGTCGAGCGTCACCCAAGCGAACCCGCGCTCGCGGGCGAGGGCGTGGAGGGCATCGCGGACCCCAAGGACGCGTGGCATCTCGTCGGGCGCGACTTCCACGCGGATCCACTTGCCGGTGGGCTGCTCGTGCAGGCGGACGCGGAACACCTGCAAACCGCCGCCGCGCAGGACCGCCTCGAGGTCCTCGACGTCGCGGAGTTTCTGCGGGGTGACGGCGACACCGGTCATCAGGCGCGAGCTGAGGCAGGGGCTGGCGGGCTTGTCGGCGAGGGGGAGGCCGAATTGGCGCATCAGGGCGCGGATGTCGTCCTTGGTGAGGTCAGCGGCCTCGAGGGGGGCGACGATGCGGTTCTCCTGCGCGGCCTGGTGGCCCGGGCGGTAGTCCCCGCGGTCGGAAGCGTTGTAGCCGTAGGCAATGGCGCCGTGGCCGAGGCGGTCCTTGAGCTCGTGACTGAGGCGGAAGAGCTCGGACTTGCAGTGGTAGCAGCGCGAGAGGTCGTTGCGGGCGTAGGCGGGGTTCTCGAGTTCGCCGCTCTGTTCCCAGCGGTGCTCGACCCCGGCCCAGGCGGCGAAGCGGGCGGCATCCTCGCGCTCCACCTGGGCGAGGCTGGCGCTGACAGCGGTCACGGCCACGAGGCGGCCGCCAGACTCGCGGCGCACCTGCTCGGCGGTCCAGAGGAGGAAGGCGCTGTCGACCCCGCCGGAGTAAGCCACGATCAGGCCGTTGCGCAGGAGGTCCCGCAGGCCGGCCCGGAGGGTGGCGTACTTGGCCTCGACGGGCGCGGAAGGCTGGGCGGTGCTGACCATTGGGGGTGCACTCAGCCACCCGGGCGAGGGGGAGTCAAAAGTGAAAGGGTGCCGCGGATTCCAGCTGGGGCGTGGGGCCGCCGGCGTCGTCAGCGAGCGGCCTTGGCACGGGGCAGGCGCGGGAGCGGGTTGCCGGGGACAATCAGCGGCCCGGCTGCGAACACCGCGCGCGAGGCGGGATCGACCGTGACGAGCACCCCGTGAACGTTCTCGGCACCGAAGGTCTCCAGCCGTGTCACGTTAGGCACGCGCTCCCCTTCCGCAGCGAAACGGATGCCCTCTTCGAGGCGGTAGCGGTGCTCGTCGGCGTGGACCAGCAGCACGGGCCGGCCGAAGGCGCGGGCGCCCGCCTCCAGGGCCCGCAGGCAGGATTCGAAGCCCGGGTCGTAACCCGACCGGTTCTTGTCTGCAGCGAAGGGATTAGCTTGGAAAAAGAAGGTCACGGCGGGGGCGGCGGCTGCGGTCGCGGCGGCGAAGGTGGCGCGGATCCACGCGACGACGGCTGCGTCGCGTTCCCGCCATTCGGCGAGGGCGCCGGGGACCGTGGGCTGGTAGTTGTTGTGACTGCCGACGACGTGGAGGGTCGCGAAGACGACGCCCCCTAGGGTCCAGCGGGCGTGTTCTACGAAGCGGGCGTGGGCCGGGTCGCGGCGCTGGGTGGCGAGCGCGAGGGGGCGGCCGCCGAGGCTGCGTTCCTCGGCGAAGTAAACTTCCCGCAGGCGCGCGAGCCGCTCGAGGGGATCGAAGCCGCCGGCGCCGGGGCGGTGGGTATCGGTCCATTCGTTGTCCCCCGGGGTGTAGACGAGGGCGGTGGCGAGGCGGTTGAAGTCGGCGCGGCGGCGGAGGTAAAATGCGTCGGTGGCGCGCTCGTCGCCCCCGAGGGTGTCCCCGAGGTGGACGGCGAAGGCGGGCTGGTGGCGGTCGACCTCGGCGAGCAGGCGGCCGAAGGCCTCCTCGCTGCCGGATTGGCGGGCGTAGGGCACGCAGCCGAAGGCGGCGAAGGTGAACGGGGCGGGGGCCTCCGCGGCGGGGACGGCGGCCGGGGCGAGGGCGAGCGCGAGGACGGCCAGCAAGGGGCGGGGGGCATCGGGGGGCAGGCTGGGCTGGCGCGGGAAGGCTGCCAAGGCCGGGCTTGAGCCGCGGGCCGGATGCGGCTGACTGCCCAAGCCCGCCGATGAGTTCGCCGCGTCCGCTTCTTCCCGGTTCCCTGGCCCGCCGCCTGCGGTGGGGGGCCGGGTGGTTGCTGGCGGCGGGGGCGGCCGGGCCGCTGGGGGCGCACGGAGACGACCAGCGGGTGCTCGAGCTGCTCACGGCGGAGCTGGCGCGGGCGCCGGACGCGGACCTGCACCTGCGACGGGGGGAGCTGCACCGGCACCTGCGGGACTGGGAGCGAGCGGAGGCGGATTACGCAGCGGCGGCGCGGCTGGCGCCGGAGCTGGCGGTGGTGGCGTATTTCCGGGCGCGGGCGCGGCTGGAGGCGGGCGACGCGGAGGGGGCGCTGCCGGCGATCGACCGTTTCCTGGCGGCGGAGCCCGGCTCGCCGGAGGGATGGTTCCTGCGGGCGGAGATCCACGCGGCCGCACGCCGGACCGCCGCGGCCGCCGCGGACTGCGCGCGGGGGATCGAGTTGGCGCCGGAGCCCCGGCCGGAGCACTACCTGCGCCACGCGCGGCTGCTCGCGGGCGGTGGCGAACGGGTGGCGGCGCTCACGGCGCTCGAAGCGGGCCTAGGGCGGCTGGGGCCGGTGATCTCGCTGGTGGAGGAGGCCTTGGCGCTCGATCTGGAGCGGGGTGAGCCGGAGGCAGCGTTGCGGCGGATCGACACCGCGCTGGCGGCGGCACCCCGGCGGGAAGGCTGGCTATTCCGGCGCGGCGAGGTGCTGGAGCGGGCGGGAAGGTCGGAGGCGGCCCGGGCGGCCTACGCGGAGGGCTTGGCGGCGCTGCTGGCGCTGCCGGAGCGGCTGCGGGACACGGTGCCGATGGAGAAACTCGAGCGCGACCTCAGGCGGGCCCTCGGGCGGCTCACGCCGCCTTGAAGCCTAAACGGAAACTGCCCACCCGTGGGGAAGGTGGGCAGTTTAAGGCGGCGCCTGACCGAGCTCAGTCCGCCTTGCGGGGACGGGAGCGGGGGCGGCGACCGCGGGTCAAGCGGGGCGCCGGGGAACCGTCGGCGGAGGCGGACGCGGCGCCTTCCTCAGCCGCATCATCCCCGGGCGCAGCCTCGGCCGCGGCCGTTTCCCCGACTGCCGGCGCGGAGGCGGAGAGGAGCGGCGGTTCGGACAGGAGGGGCGGTTCGGCCAAGCGGGGCGCGGCACCTTCGGCCGGGGCAGCGGCAGGCGCACCTTCGGCGGAGGGCATCCCTGCTTCGCCAGAGGCGGGCGCCGCGGCGGGCGCGGCGTCCTCGCGGCGTTCGGTGGCGTTAATCCAGAGGCCGCCGCGCGAGTCGAGATTGAGCCACCAGGAGAGGCCAGCGAGCTCGATGGGCGCGGGCGTCTCGCCGCCGGCGACCGGAAGCGGGAGGCCGAGGCGGCTGAAGGCGGCCTTGAGTTCAGCCTCGTTGGTGCGGAAGGCGCGGGAGAGGAAGCTGGCGCTGCCAGAGGCGCCGGGGCTGCGGCGGTTGCGGCGCATCTGCGGGCGGATCTTCTCCAGCAACTCGAGGCCCTCGGGCAGCGGGACTGGCGTGCGGTCGGGCGCGGCGGCATGGTCGCCGGACGGGGCCTCGCCGGCGGACGCGCCCTCGGGGCGGGGAGCTTCACCCTCGATGCGCGTACCCTTGGCCGCGCGGAACACCGGGCGCGGCTTTTCCTTGGTGTTGATCCAAAGTTCGCCGCGGCGGTTGATGTTCACCCAGAACAGGTCGCCGTCGTACTCGAGGTAGACCACGGGCGTGTCCTCGTCCTCGGGCACCGCGAAGCCGCACTCGACGAGGGCGGCCTTGATGTCCTCTTCGGACAAGTCCCATTTCTTGGCAAGGTAGTCGACCCCGACGGACATCCCGGCTCCGCGCTGGTTGCGGCGCATATGGGGGCGGATGGCCTCGAAGAAGGTGGGCAGCTCGTCCTCGGAGGCGAGTTTGTCCCAGTCGTCGGCCTTCTCGTCCTCGGCGGCCTCGGGGTCATTGTCGCGAGAGGTATCGACGAGCTTGCGGAGGCCATCTTCAGGGGCGGATTTCTCCTCGAGGAAGGAGGTAGCGTTGGACTCCTCGGCGGAGGCGGCGGCGGGGGCGCTGGTGGCGGCCTTGAATTTGGCCTCGAATTCGGCGCGGAGGCGGTCGGCCTCAACCTTGGCGGCGGCGGCGGCGGCGTCCTCAAGGGTCCAGTCGCGCTGCGTGGAGCGGCGGGCAAGACCGGTGAAGGCAAGGAAGTTGTCCGGATGCGAGTGGAAGCTGATGATTTCCCAGTCCTCGCGGCCGAGATCGTTCAGAAATTTCTCCATCATGTCGGGCCGGGCGAATCCGCCCTTCCCGCTCGTGATCACCTTGTATTCCCAGAGTGGCATAAGTTGGTCCGCGCCCAGCGCGGGACCCGCACCGTCCCAAAAGCGTCCCGCGAAGCCGAGCACGAAATGCGGGCGCGGGCCCCGAATCCCAACCTTGCCGCACCTCTGCGCACCGGCACGCTCTCCCCGATGCGCGTGCGCCTTGCCCTCCTGCTCGGCGCCGTGCCGGCCGCGGCCGGCGCGGCGGAGCCGCCCGTCGCCCTCGCGCCCGAGGTCGTCACCGCCGCCCGCTTCCCCCAGCCCGGCACCGAAAGCCCCGCCACGGTCCAACGCCTTACCGGCGCCGAAGTCGCCACCGCCCCCGCCCTCACGCTCGACGGCGCCCTCCGCTCACTCCCCGCCTTCAGTCTCTTCCGCCGCATCGACAGCCTCGCCGCCAATCCCACCGCGCAGGGCGTCTCCCTCCGCGGACTCGGGCCCAGCGGCGCCAGCCGCACGCTGTTGCTCCTCGACGGCGTGCCCCTGAACGACCCGTTTGGCGGCTGGGTCGCCTGGGCCAAACTCCCGCGCGAGGGGCTCGCGGCCGTCGAGGTGATGCCCGGCGGGGGTGGGGCCGCTTGGGGCAACGCCGCGCTCGGCGGGGTGCTGCAACTCCTCGGGCGCGAACGCGAGGGCGCGGGCGGCACGCTCTCGACGCTCGCCGGCGACCGCGGCACGCGTTCCGCCGAGGCTGAGCTCACCGTCCCCACGGGCGGCGGCTGGGTGGACGTCTCTGGGCGCTGGTTCGCCAGCGACGGCTTCCCGCTGGTGGCCCCGGAGCGGCGCGGGCCGGTCGACGGGGCGGCCGCCAGCCGGCACCGCTGGGCGCAGGCGCGCTGGCGGCAGACCCTCAAGGGCGGGACCAGCCTCGCGGTCGCCCTCCGCGGCTTCGGCGAGACGCGCGGCAACGGCACCCCCTACGCGGGCAACACCAGCCGCGAGACTGCCGGGCAGGTCACGGCGCGGGGCGGCGGCGCGGGCGGGCCGGCGTGGACCCTCGCCGCGTACGCCCAGCGGCAGGTGTTCACGAGCACCTTCTCGTCGGTCAACGCCACCCGCACTGCGGAAACGCCCGCGAGCGACCAGTACGCGGTACCGGCCCAGGCGGCCGGGCTCGCGGGCACTCTCGGCTGGCGCCGCCCGGGCGGCGCGCGCACGGCGGGCGGGGCGGACCTGCGCGCGGTCCGCGGCGAGACGCGGGAACTCTTCACTTACACCGGCGGCCGCTTCACGCGCCGGCGCACCGCGGGGGGCCGGCAGGAGGTCGCCGGGGCGTGGCTGCATCACGATCGCCCCCTCAGCGCGGGCTGGCGCCTCTCGGGCGGGGGCCGGCTCGACTTCTGGCGCGAGGCCGCGGGGCATCGCCGCGAGGAGGACCGCGACACCGGCGCGGCGCTGCGCGACGAGCGTTTCGCCGGGCGGCAAGGGACCGCCTTCAGCCCGGGGGCCGGGCTCACTTGGACGCCCGCGCCCGGCTGGCGCCTGCGGGCCAACGCGCAGGGCTCGTTCCGCCGTCCCACCCTCAACGAGCTGTACCGGCCCTTCCGGCAGGGCGCGAACGTCACCGAGGCCAACCCCTTGCTCGCCACCGAACGCGCCCGCGGGGGCGAGATCGCGCTCGAATGGCGCCCGGCGCCCGGGTTCAGCGTGGAGGTCGTCCGGTTCCGGCAGGACCTGCACGATGCGGTGGCGAACGTCACCGTGGCTCGTGGGCCCGGCGTGTTCCCGGTGGTCGGCTCCCTGCCCGCGGGCGGCCTCGGGCGGCAACGGCTCAACCTGGACCGCCTGCGCGTGGCCGGCTGGGAGGCGGCGGCGCGGTGGACGCCCGGCCCGGGCTGGACCCTGACCGCCGCAGCGCTCCTCAACGACGCGACCGTGGCCGCGGCGCGCGTGGCGCCAGCGCTGGCGGGGCGCGAGGTGGCGCAGGTGCCGCGGCGGACGCTGGTCCTGGGCATCGAGGGTCCGGCGGGCGCGGGTTGGACGGCAGCGGTGCGGGGGCGCGCAACCGGGCGCCAATTTGAGGACGACGAAAACCAGTTGCCCCTGACGGCGGTGACCGTCGTGGACCTCACCCTGCGGCGGGCGTTGGACGGCGGGCGGACGCTCATTCTCACCGTGGAGAACCTTGGGGGCGCGCGGGCCGAGGCGGGCCGAGGCGCCGATGGGGTGGTGACCCTCGCCTCGCCGCGGCTTTTCCTCGCCGGCCTGCGCGCCACGTGGTGAACCCTGAGCGTCCCCGCCGACGTCTTCCTTTCCCCAATGCGCCTTGTCCTCTCTCGCCTCCTGCTCCTGTCGCTTTTCCCAGCCGCCCAGCTCGCGGGGGAGCCGGAGACGCCGAGGCTGGTGGTCGTCCTCATTGTGGACCAGCTGCGCGGGGACCATCTGGCGCGTTTCGGCCCACATTTCGGGCCGGGGGGGTTCCGGCGGCTACTTGAGGGCGGGCTCGACTTCCGGGACACCCATTACCGGCACGCCTTCACCCAGACGGCGCCGGGGCACGCGACTCTAGCGACAGGAGTGCACCCGGACGTGCACGGGGTGATCGCGAACGACTGGCTCGACCGCGGCACGTGGGAGATGGTCAATTCGGTCGAGGACGCGCTATCGCCGCTGGTGGGGGTGGCCCCAGGGGAGCTCGGGCCAATCGCGGCGGCGCGGCCGGAGAAGACGGGGCGTTCGCCGCGGACCCTGCTCGCGCCGACCGTGGCAGACCGACTGAAGGAGCGTTACGGCGCGGATGCACGCGTCATCAGCCTCTCAAACAAGGACCGTTCGGCCATTCTGCTGGGCGGCCAGCGGGCGGACGGGGCCTATTGGGACGAGGTGGGGCGGATGGTGACCTCGCGGCACTACGCGGCGCGGTTGCCCGCGTGGGTTGAAGCGTTCAACGCCGAGCAACGGGTGCACGCGGCCTTCGGCCAGACTTGGGAACGCCTGCTGCCGGCGGCGGTGTACGAGGCAGTGCAGGGCCCGGACGACCAAGCGGGCGAGAACGCGGAGATGGGCCTCGGGCGGACCTTCCCGAAGCGGGTGGACGGGGGCGCAAAGGCAGTCGGGCCAGCGTTCTTCAGCGCATTCGACAATACCCCGTTCGCGACGGAGGTGCTCGGCGAGTTCGTGCAGCGCGCGATCCGCGAGGAGCGCCTCGGCCATCATCCGGGCGTGGACTTCCTCGGCGTGAGTTTCTCGCAGGTGGACACTGTCGGCCACGCCTACGGTCCGGACAGCCATGAGCTGATGGATTCAATGCTACGGATGGACCGCGTGCTGGCGGCATTGCTGGACTGCCTGGACCGCGAGGTGGGCCTGGGGCGCTGCCTGATCGTGCTGAGCGCGGACCACGGCGTCGCGCCGTTGCCGGAGCAGGCGGCGCGGCGGGAGCCGGGGGCGAAGGGGAGCCGGGCGAACTCGCGGGAGATCGACGGAGCGGTGCGGCACGCGCTGGACACCGCCTTCGGGGCGCCGCCGAAGACCGAGACCTGGTTCGTGCGTGACGGCACCACCTATCACCTGCGGCCGGCGGCGCTCGCCGCGCGGGAGACCACGGCGGCGGCGGCGGCCAAGGTCGTGTGCGACGCCCTGCGGGCGCGGCCGGAGGTCGCGGGGGCATTCACTGCGGCGGAGCTCGCAGCGCTGCCCTCGGACGGGAATGACCTGGCCGCGCAGTTCCGCCGGAGCCAGCACGCGGGGCGGGCGCGGGATGTCCTGTTCGCGTTGCGGCCGCACGTCGGCGCGCGGGCGGGGACCGGCACCGGCCACGGCAGCCCGCACCCGTATGACACCCATGTGGCGAACGTGTGGTTCGGCGCGGGGATCCAGCCCGGCGTGCGCACCGAGCGCGTGGGCGTCGACGCGATCGCGCCGACCCTGATCGCGCGCCTCGGCCTGGCGCCGCTGCCGGACGCGCGGGCGAAGCCGCTGTTCTGAGCCGCCCGCGCCGAAGGCGTCCGGCGGGTGGGGACGGGGATTGCCACGCGCGCGGGGGCCACATTGGCTCGCGAGATCCCCACCTCTTTCCCTCGCATGCCCCGTCTCCTCCTGCTACCCCTGCTGCTTGTCCTCGCGTCGTTGCTGCGCGCCCAGCCCCTCGTCTACGAGGGGGCGGCGGGCCTGGGCCAGGGCAAGCACATCGTTTTCCTCGCCGGCGACCACGAGTACCGTTCCGAGGAGACCCTGCCGGCGCTGGCGCGCATCCTCGCGCTGCACCACGGCTTCAAGTGCACCGTCGTGTTCTCGGTGCATCCCGCCACAGGCGAGATTGATCCGGCGGCGTCGAACCTGCCCGGGATGGAGGCGCTGGCGACGGCGGACCTCGCGGTTGTGTTCCTGCGCTTCCAGGCGCCGCCCGTGGAGCAGTTGCGCCACTTCGAGGCCTATCTCGCGCGCGGCGGCCCGGTCGTGGGCCTGCGCACCGCTACGCACGCCTTCCGCACCCCGGCGGACCACCCGCTCGCCAAGTTCTCCTACGACAGCAAGGTGCCGGGCTACGAGCTGGGCTTCGGGCACCAGGTGCTGGGCCAGACGTGGGTGGGCCACCTCGGCCGCAACCACGCCCAGAGCACGCGCATCACGGTCGTCCCGGAGCGCGCGGGCCACCCGATCCTCCGGGGCGTGAAGGACATCTGGGCGCACGTGGGCGCGTACGTCGGGAAGCCGGTGGACGGCGAGGTCCTGACCCTCGCGCAGCCGCTGAACGGGATGACCCCGGATTCGCCGGCCGACTCGACCAAGGCGGCACAGCCCTCCGAGTGGACGCGCACCTACCGCGGGGCGTCAGGCCGGACCGGGCGCGTGTTCACCTCCCTTTACGGCACGCCGGAAGATCTGCTCAACGAGGGTTACCGTCGGCTGCTGGTGAACGGCTGCCTGTGGGCGGCGGGCCTTGAGGACGCGATCCGCCCCGACCTCGCGATCGGGTTCGCCGGGCCGTTCCGTCCCAACACCCACCGCAACCTCGGTCACGCGCGCGGCGTGAAGCCGGCGCAGTACGCGGGGTTCACCAGCCCGATTCCCGCGAGCCATGACACGGGCCCGGCCCCCAAGGCGGCCCCTAAGAAGGACGCATCGAAAAAGGCCGCCGCCCCCGCGGAGCCGGCCAAGGCGGAGCCGAAGGCTGACCCGAAGGCGGCCCCCAAGACCGCGGCGAAGACCGCGCCCAAGGCGGCCAAGGCCGCGCCGCCTCCGCCGCGCGAGCCAGAGCTGTTCCCCGTGCCGGCGAGGCACCGTGATCCCCTGCCCTTCCGGTTAGGCAAGGGCGAGGTCGTTGCGCTCCTCGGCAACGCGCTGCCCGAGCGGATGCAGCACGACGGCTGGCTGGAGACCCTGCTGCAGTCGCGCCTCGTGGGCCAGCAGGTGCGTTTCCGCAACCTGAGCACCAGCGGCGACCGCCCCAACGTCTACCCGCGCAGCAAGGGCCAGCTGCATATGACGGATTACCTGCGCCACGTGCAGGCGGACGTCGTCTTCGCCTTCTTCGGCTACAACGAGTCGTTCGCGGGTCTGGACCAGGCGGACGCGCACCGCCGGGACCTGCTCGAGTTCGTGGCGCGGACCCGTGGCAGCCGGGCCAACGGCCGGGACTTCCCGCGCATCGTGCTCTTCAGCCCCACGGCCTTCGAGGACACCCGCAACCCGCTCCTGCCGGACGGCCGGGAGCACAACGCGCGCCTCAAGGCCTACGCCGACGCGACCGCGGCCGCCGCCCGCGAGGCCGGCGTGGCGTACGTCGACCTGTTCACGCCCACCCTTGAGCTGTTCCGCCAGACCCGCACGCCCCTCACGCTCAACGGCGTGCACCTCACCGCCGAGGGCAACCGCCTTCTCGCCGAGGTCATCGCACGCGCGCTGCTGGGCGAGACGGTCCCCGCCGCCCCGGCGCTGCAGCCCCTGCGCGCGGCGGTCCTAGAGAAGGACGAGCACTGGCACGCGCGCTACCGGGCGCGGGACGGCAACGATGTGTGGGGCGGGCGCTCCACTCTCGCGTTCGTGGATGGCCAGACCAACGCCACCGTGCTCCAGCACGAGCTCAAGATGCTGGACGTGATGACCGCCAACCGCGACGCGCGCGTGTGGGCCCGCGCGGCCGGCGGCGATGCGTCGGTCGACGACCGCAACGTGCCCGCGCCCATCCCGGTGAAGACCAACATCGGCGGCGGCAGCGCCAGCTCAAGCGCGATGAAGGAGGGCATCCCGCGGTACGTTAGCGGCGAGGAGGGCCTGAAGCACCTCGCCCTCGCGGACGGGTTCGCGGCCCACGTGTTCGCGGCGGAGGACCGTTTCCCCGAGCTGATCAACCCCGTGCAGCTGCAGGTCGACGCGCGCGGCCGCCTCTGGGCCGCCGTCTGGCCCACCTACCCGATGTGGCAGCCGCTCCAGCCGATGCGCGACGCTCTCCTGATTTTCCACGACGACGACGGCGACGGCCGGGCGGACCGCACCACGGAGTTCGCGCGCGTGCAGAACCCGCTCGGCTTCGAGTTCTGGAACGGCGGCGTGCTCGTCACCTCCGGCCCCGACCTGCTCTTCCTCAAGGACACCAATGGCGACGACGTGGCGGACGTCCGCGAGATCGTGCTGCACGGCCTCGACACGGCGGACACGCACCACGGCGCGAACAACCTGATCCTCGGCCCGGACGGCGGCCTCTACTGGCAGAGCGGGATCTTTATGGTCCACAATCACGAGCACCCGTGGGGCCCAGCCCTGCGCTCGGAGGCCTCGGCGATGTTCCGCTACGACCCGCGCACGTTCCGGATCGCCTTCCACGCCACCAATTCGCCCAACCCGCACGGCATCGCCTTCGACGGCTGGGGCTACCACTACGCGACGGACGGTACCGGCGGCCGCGCGTTCCAGATCCGCCCGCACGAGCAGGGCTTCAAGATGTTCGAGCTCCTCAAGAAGGAGGTTCGCCCGGTCACCGCCTGCGAGATCGTGTCGTCGACCCACTTCCCGGACGCGATGCAGGGCGATTTCCTGATCTGCAACGTGATCGGCTTCCGCGGGATCAAGCAGTACCGGCTCGCGCGCGACGCGGCCGCGGGCACTGTCTGGGGCGAGCCCGCCGGCGCGCCGCTGAAGGTCCGCGTGCCGCAGGCCGACGGCACCGAGGTCGAGGAGACCTCCGCCGGGCTGCTGATGAGCGGGGACAAGAACTTCCGGCCGTCGGACGCCATCTTCGGGGCGGACGGGGCCCTCTACGTGGCGGACTGGCACAACGTCATCGTCGGCCATATGCAGCACAACGTGCGCGACCCGCAGCGCGACCAACGCCACGGCCGCATCTACCGGGTGACCGCCGCCGGACGGCCGCTGCAGGCGCCAGTCGCGATCGCCGGCCAGCCGATCGAGGCGTTGCTGGAGAACCTGCTCCACCCCACCGACAGCGTCCGCCACCGCACGCGGGTGGAGCTGAGCGGCCGCGACTCGCGGGCCGTGATCGCCGCGACGCAGCGCTGGCTGGCGCGCTTCGACCCGGCGCGCCGCGAGCACGCCCGGCCCCTGCTCGAGGCCCTCTGGCTGCACCAGCAGCACCACGCGCCAGCCCCGGAACTGCTGGCGCGGCTGCTCACCTCGCCGGAGCCGCACGCCCGCGTCGCCGCCGCGACCGTGAACCACTTCCTCAACCCCCCGGCGGCCAAGCCCGCCGTGGCCTCCGCCCACGCGGGCCACGGCGCGGTCGCCGCTACGGAATCCCCCGCCCCGGCGCCCGCCGTGAAGTCGGGCGTGGTGCGCGAAACCGCGGACCTGGTGGAGATCCGGATCGGCACCGTCGTCGAGGCGATGCGTTACGACGTCACGAAGCTCACCGTGCCGGCCGGCAAGCGGGTGCGGCTGACCTTCTTCAATCCCGACGCGATGCCGCACAACTGGCTGCTGGTGCACCCGGGCCGGGCGGACGCGGTGGGCGAGGCGGCGGTGGCGCTCGGCGCCCGCGGCTTCGAGCTCAACTGGGTCCCGCCGGGCGGGGACGTGCTCGCCGCGACCAAACTGGTCGACCACAACCGCGAGGAGGTCCTCGAGTTCACCGCGCCCGCAACGCCCGGCGATTACCCGTACGTCTGCTCGTTCCCCGGCCACCACCTGCTGATGCGGGGCATGCTCACCGTGCGCTGAGTCTTTTGCGCGCTTCCCGCGATGCTCCTCCGCCTGCTCCTGCTCGTGTTTGTGGCAGGCGCCGCGCGCGCCGCCACGCCACCCGCCCCGCGCCCCAACATCGTCTTCATCTTCGCCGACGACTGGGGCTGGGGGGACCTCTCCGCCCACGGCTCCACCTGGCTGCGCACCCCGCACCTCGACCGGCTCGCGGCCGAGGGCATCGACTTCGGGCAGTTCAACGTCCTGAACCCGGTCTGCTCCCCGAGCCGGACCGCGGTGATGACCGGGCAGTACCCGGCGCGGTGGAGCGTGCACCAGCACTTCGCGCACCCGAGCCAGAACCGCCCGCGGGGGATGCCCGACTGGCTGGACCCGCGCGCGCCGACGCTGCCGCGCTTCCTGCGCGCGGCCGGTTACCGCACCGGCCACTTCGGCAAGTGGCACCTGACGAACCGCCAGACGCCCGGCGCGCCGCGTCCCGAGGCGTACGGGATCGACGAATGGGCGGTGTTCAACGGCGGGGCCGGCTGGCCTGCCGCCAAAGTGGGCGATAGCGCGGAGCACGCGGCCGCCTTCATCGCGAAGCACCGGGACCAGCCCTTCTTCCTCAACGTGTGGCTGCACGAGACCCACACGCCCCACGCCCCCAGCCCCGCCGCGGCCGCGCAATGGGCCCACCTCGACGAGCAGCGCCGGGTCTACGCCGCGGTCGTGACCGACGGCGACAACGCGGTCGGCCGCATCCTCGAGGCGCTGCGCGCGGCGGGCGTGGCGGACCGCACGCTGGTGATCTTCTCGAGCGACAACGGTCCCGAGAGCACGGGCCGCACCCCGCGCCCGGCCTACACCGAGGGCGACTCCGGCGTCACCGGCTACGACACCTACTACAGCGTGGGCGAGACCGGCGGCCTGCGCGGCCGGAAGCGGAGCCTGTTCGAGGGCGGCGTGCGCGTGCCGTTCCTCGTGCGCTGGCCGGGCCGCGCGCCCGCGGGCGTCCGCGACGACACCACGGTGGTCACGGCGGTCGACCTCCTGCCCACCCTCTGCGCGGCGGCCGGAGTCACCCTGCCGGACGATTACCGCGGGGACGGCGAGAACCTGCTGCCCGCGCTGCTGGGCCGCCCGGTCGCGCGCACGCGCCCCGTGTTCTGGGAATGGCGGGGCAACGCGACCGAGCCCGACTGGTGGCCGCGCCTCGCCGTGCGCGACGGCGGCTGGAAGCTCCTCCTCACCGCGGACGCGGGCCGCGTCTCGCTGCACCGGTTGCCCGAGGACCGGGCGGAGGCGCGGGAAGTCGCCGCGGAGAACCCCGCCATCGTTGCCCGCCTGAGCCGGCTCGCGCTCGACTGGCGGGCCACGCTGCCGTCGGCGCCCCGTGCCGACTGCTTCGCGCCGGCGGACCAGGTCGCGCCGCCGCCCGGGACCCCGAAGAAGGCCCCGGCCCGCAAGGGCAAGGCGGGGCCGCCCTGAGCGGGCCCCGTCCCCGGAAATGGCCGCCGTCCTCCCGCCCGCGGACCTCGAGGCATACCTCGCGCGCATCGGTCACGCGGGGCCGCAGGCGCCCACCGCGGAGGTGCTCACGGCGATCCACGTGGCGCATGCGGCGACGATCCCCTTCGAGAACCTCGACATCTTGCTCGGCCGGACGATCGCGACCGGCCTGCCGGCGATCACCCGCAAGCTCGTCCACGACCGGCGGGGCGGCTACTGCTTCGAGCAGAACGCGCTGCTGGGGGCGGCGCTGCGCGCGCTCGGCTTCACCGTGGCGCCGTTCCTCGGCCGGGTGCGCTGGCAGGTGCCGGAGGAGTTGGCGACGCCGCTGGTCCACCAGGTGCTGCTGGTCGGGACGGCCGACGCGGGCCCGCGGCTGGCGGATGTCGGGTTCGGCAGTATGTCGCTCACGCGGCCGCTGCGGCTGGTCGAGGACGAGGAGCAGCCCTCCGGCCTGGAGCCGCGGCGCCTCGTCCGGCGCGGCCCGCTGCTGGCGCACCAGGCGCGGCTGGGCGGGGCGTGGGGGGATGTCTACACCTTCGCGCCGGAGCCGGTGGCGGACGTGGATCTCGAGCTGGGCAACTGGTACGCGTGCGCCCACCCGGATTCCGCGTTGCGCCACCAGCTGCGGGCGTCGCTGACCTTCCCGGACCGGCGGCACACCCTCCTGAACCGCGACCTGACCGTGCGCCACGCGGACGGGCGGGTGGAGCGGCGGGTGATCGCGGACGCGGACGAGTTGCTCACGGTGCTGGCGAGCCACTTCGGGCTGCATTTCCCGGTGGGCACGCGCTTCGCCCTGCGTCCCGACGCGCCCTGGCCGACCTGAAGCCGCTCAACGGCCGAGGGCGTCGAGCACGATGCCGGGGGTGAGCAGTTCCGGGAGGAGGACCGGTTCCGCGCGGCCGGGCTGCCAGATCACGTTGAACGGCACGGCGGAACGCTGGTACCGCGCCAGCTCCGCGGTGATGCGCGGGTCACGGTTGGTCCAGTCCGCCCGCAGGGTCGCGATCCGGCGCTGGGCGAAGACCCGGCGCACCTCCGCCGAACCGAACACGACCCGCTTGTTCGTCTGGCACGTGGCGCACCAGCGCGCGGTGAAGTCGACGTAGATCACTCGGCCTTCGGCGCGCAGCCGCTCCACCACCTCGGGGCTCCACGCCTCCCACGTCACCTCGGCCGTGGCGGCGCCGGGCGCGGGCACGGCCCGCGGCCAGCCCACCCAGAGCGCCAGCGCGCCCCCGACCACCACCGCCACCGCCGCCGCGCGGGGCCGCCGCGGGCGCGCCTCGGGGGCGGTCCAGCGCCCGTAGAGCCAGACCGCGAAGGCCACGCCCACGAGGCTCAGCAGGAGTTGCAGGAACCCCTCCTCGCTGGTCTGCGCCGCGAGTACCCACACGAGGTAGCCCACCGTGCCGTAGAGCGGGAAAGCCATCAGCTGCTTGAAGGTCTCCATCCAAGCCCCCGGCCGCGGCAGGAAACGCACGAGGTCCGGGAACGCCGAGAAGCCCAGGTAGGGCGCCGACAACCCCACACCGATCGCGGTGAAGAGCAGGAAGGACTCAAGCGGCGGCACCGTCAGAGCCGCGCCCAGCGCGGGGGCGAGGAAGGGGGCGCTGCACGGCGTCGCCACGACGGTCGCGAGCACGCCCGTGAAGAAGGAGCCGCCGTAGCCGTCCTTCGCCTGCAGTTCCCCGCCGACCGCCGTGGCCGCCAAGCCGAACTCAAAGAGCCCGCTCAGGTTGAGCGCGAACACCAGCAGCAGCACCGCCAGCCCATACACGAACGGCGCGGACTGCAGCTGGAAACCCCAGCCCAGCTGGTCGCCGCCCGCCCGCAGCAGCGCGAGCGCGCCCGCCAACGCCCAGAACGAGACCAGCACACCGCCAGTGAACACGAGCCCGTGCATCGCCACCCGCGCCCGCTGCCGCCCCGCCTGCTCGACGAAGCCCAGCACCTTCAGGCCGAGGACAGGGAACACGCAGGGCATCAGGTTGAGGATCAGGCCGCCGAGGAACGCCAGCAGCAGGGTCCCCGCCAGCGGGGCGGCAGCGGGCGCCGGGGTCGCGGGCGGGCCGCCGGCGGGCACCGGGACCGCGGCAAGGGGGACATCGACCGCGAGGCCGGGCAGCGTGCCGTCGGCGCGGAATCCATTCGCCGCGGTCAGGACGCCGGTGAGCCGCGCCACGTCCGGCGGCGTGGTCGGGTCAAGCTTCAGGGCCAAGGTGAAGCCGCCACCGGGCGCGGGGGTCACGGGCTGGTCCACGTCGTAAACCACCCGGTTGTCCGCATCGAAGAAGCGCAGCGCGCCCGGGTCCCGCGGCGCGCCGGGGCCGGCCGGGGCCAGGGTCAGCCGCACCGCCGCCCCCTCGCGCACGGCGGCGACAAGCCAGGCGTCATCGGTGCGGGGTAGGCGGGCGAGGGTCCCGGCGAGGCGCGGGCCCCACTGGGGATCCGCCGCGGGCGCAGAACCGGCTACCGGGAGGGTGAGGCTGACGGTCGCGCCACCCGGCACGCAAACGGTCTCGCACATCAGCCAGTCCGCCTTCGCCTTCAGCTCGACCGCGAAGCCCTCGAGGGTGGCGGGCGGGGTGAGGACGACCGGCAGCAGGATGTCCCCCTCGTAGCCATGGCCGACGATGTTGCCGGACTTGTCGCGGAGGAGGAGCGGCGCGGGCCAGAGGATAGAGCCGGCGGTCCAGCCGGGGGGCAGTTGCCAGGCGAGCGTGGTGGGCAGGCCCGTGCCGGGGTTGAGCCAGTAGGTGTGCCAATGGGGGTCGTGCTGCAGCCGGAGGGCGACGGTGACGGGCCGGCCGGCCTGCACGGCGGTGTCGGCGGCGACGAGCGATCCCTTCACAGGCGAAGTGGCGGCCCCGCGGAGCCCCGGCCCCAGCGCGGCGGCGAGGGCGAGCAGCAGGAACGACAGGAAACGGAACAACGGCATACGCCGAAGCTGCCGAAGGAGCGCGGCGGGGCAAACCCGGAACGCGCCGGCCGCGCCCGCTGGGGTGGGGCTTTGACTCCCGGCGCCGGCCGCGCTCACTCGCCGGATGCCCCTCCTCCGCCGCCTCCTGCTCGCGTGCCTCGCCGCCGCGCTTCCCTGCGCCGCCGCCGCTGCGGAACGCCGCCCCCTGCGCCCGCAGGACCTCTGGGCCCTCCAACGCCTCGGCAGCCCCGCGTTGTCACTCGATGGCCGCCAGGTGGTGTTCACCGTCCAGGAGTGGTCCGTCGAGCGCAACCAGGCCACCACGCAGCTTTGGCTCACCGAGGTCGCCAGCGGCGCGACCCGGCGCCTGACCACCGCGCGGGCCGCCGACGGTTCCCCGGTGTGGAGCCCCGACGGCACCCGGATTGCCTTCACCTCCAAGCGCGGCGAGGACGAGAGCCCCGCCCTCTACGTGCTGCGCCTCGACGGCGGCGAGCCTGAGCGCGTGCTCGACCTGCCCTACGGCGTCTCGTCCCCGCGCTGGCTGCCCGACGGCTCCGGCCTGATCGCGGTCACGCGGGTCATCCCGGAGCTGGCGGGCAAGCTGGCGGCCGCGGACCTCGCGGCGACCCGCCAGGAGCAGCGCCGGCGCAAGGAGAGCAAGATCTCCGCCAAGGTCACCGAGCACCGCACCTTCCGCTACTGGGACTCCTGGCTGACCGACGGCCTCGCGCACAAGCTGGTCCGCGTCGACCTCGCGACGAAGGCCCTGACCGACCTCACCCCCGGCTTCGACCGGCCCTTCTCGCTCGCCGGCGAGGGCGGCTTCGCGCTCTCCCCGGACGGCCGGACCATCGCGCTCTCGATCAATTCCACCCCGCCGCCCTACCAGGCCAACCCGAACCAGGACCTCTACCTCCTGCCCGCCGACGGCCGCGGCGCCCTGCGGAACCTCACCGCCGACAACCCCGGCTCGGACACGGGCCCCGTCTTCGCGCCGGACGGCAAGTCGCTCGTCTACCGCCGCACCCGCACCGCGGTCGGCGCGGGCGAATCCGCCAAGCTCTGGCGCCACGACCTCGCCGGCGGGGCCAACACCCCGCTGACGGAGGACCAAGACCTCGCGATCGACGAGGTCGTGTTCGCCCCCGACGGCGGCTCGCTGTGGGTGACCGCGGAGAACAAGGGCGCGGTGGCGGTCTTCCGCGTGCCGGCGGCCGGCGGGGCCCTCCAGCCCGTGCTGCGGACCGGCTCCGCCTCCGGCCTGCAGGCGCAGGCGGGCAGCGTCGTGCTCCTGCACACCACGGCATCGCGGCCCGACGAGCTCTTCGCCCTCGAGCCGGCGACCGGCGCGCTGCGGCCGCTCACGCGCTTCAACGCCGAGCGCCTTGCCGGCATCGAGCTGGGCCGGGTGGAAGAGTACTGGTTCACCGGCGCCAGCGGCGACCGCGTGCACGGCTTCCTCTATTACCCGGCCGGCTACGACCCGAAGAAGACTTACCCTCTGGTGCAGCTGATGCACGGCGGGCCGCACACGATGAACCGGGACGCGTGGAATTACCGCTGGAACGCGCACGCGCTGGCGGCGCCCGGCTACGTCGTCACCTGGATCAACCGCCACGGCTCGACCGGCTTCGGCGAGAAGTTCGCGCGCAGCATCCTCGGCGCGTGGGGCGACCAGCCGCTGGAGGACATCCTGCGCGGCACCGACCACCTCCTGCGCCAGCTGCCGAACCTCGACCCGAAGCGCGTCGCGGCCGCGGGCGGCAGCTATGGCGGCTATATGGCGGCGTGGGCGGCGGGCCACACCGACCGCTTCGCCTGCCTCATCAACCACGCCGGCGTGAACGACTTCATCACCCAGTACGGCGCGGACGTCACCAGCTACGGCTTCACCCAGGTCCTCGGCGGGCGGCCGTGGGACAACCCCGAGGGGATGCAGCGCAACAACCCCGTCACCTACGCGAAGAACTTCAAGACCCCGATGCTGCTGCTGCACGGCGAGAAGGACTACCGCGTGCCCTACGGCAACGCGACGGCGCTCTACGGCATCTACCAGGCGATGGGCCTGCCCTCGCGGCTGGTGATCTTCCCGGACGAGAACCACTGGATCCTCACCCCGCAGAACTCGATCTACTGGTACTGGGAGGTGCAGAGCTGGCTCGCGCGCTGGATCGGCGGCCAGCCGACGATCGAGAAACCCGTGTTCGCCGCGCCGCCCGCGCGCTGAGCCGGGCGCCGCGAACGCTTAACCCCGCGACGCAAAATCACCCTGTCCGCGGGGGCGCGCCGTCTGCTATCCTAACCCGATGCCCGCAATGATGCCCGCCGCCGTCTGGCACGGCGCCCGCGACCTCCGCTGCACCGCCCACCCCCGGCCGGAGCCCGGCCCGGGAATGGTCCTCATCCGCAACCGCCGCGTCGGCATCTGCGGCTCGGACCTGCATTACCACGAGCACGGCTACTGCGCGGCCTTCGTGCCGGACCGCCCCTTCGTCCTCGGCCACGAGCTGGCCGGGGAGATCGCGGCCGTCGGCGAGGGCGTGACCCGCGTGCGCCCCGGCGAGCGCGTCACCGTCAACCCGGCGCGCTCCTGCCGGGAATGCGAGGACTGCCGGGGCGGGCGGCCGAACCTCTGCCGC
>Ga0194124_10002089_pt1 | contig 23244 bp, 20 predicted proteins | sample TA2KigCas0mmetaG_FD_148605 | JGI IMG/M metagenome (GOLD analysis project Ga0194124, IMG submission 148605) | Freshwater microbial communities from Lake Tanganyika, Tanzania - TA2015031 Kigoma Deep Cast 0m | ecosystem: Environmental > Aquatic > Freshwater > Lake | place: Tanzania: Lake...
AACCTGCCTGAAGGGGAGCGAGGATATCTCCAGATGGATGGTTGCTAACGGCTGGGCGGTTGCCTTTCGGCGCTTCTCCTTGGATTACGCTGAAGATGAAGAGCGGGCGCGGCATGCCCGTCGTGGGCTCTGGGAGGGTACTTTTGAAATGCCCTGGGACTGGCGTGCGCGTCGGCGGGAGCGTTGAGCTGAAATGAAGCAACAAATGCGGCACTTCACCTTACTTGCCCTGCTGCTGCTGGGAGGGTGCCTGGGCCCACCCAGAGGCGTTGATGCCGTGACGGGCTTTGATGCTGGGCGTTATATGGGCGAATGGTTCGCTGTCATGCGGCATGCGGCCGCCGGCACCCGGAACATGCTTAGTAAACCCACAAACCACTGGTACATAAGGAGGGCGCTGGACAGAATGCTGCCCGCGCCACATTGCTCGGCGTCTGCAAGCGATTGCCTGGTGGAACTGGCGTTTTGACGTGATTATAGCGCGGCTGGAAAGCTTCCAATCCGAAGAAATGGAAGCCTTCTCTGCACGCTTCGAAGATCAGGCATTCCCACTCAGATAAGCCATCGCCGTCTGAACGCCGCCCGATTGATGCGGCACGCCGGCAGCGCGCAGGCCCATCTCGACCCCGCCCAAGGTGCCGATCAATTGCAGGTCACCGAAATCGCCCAAATGGCCGATGCGGAAAACGCGATCATTCAATTGGCCAAGCCCATTCCCGAGGCTCATGTTGAAGCGTTCCAGGATGGTGGCGCGCAGCGCATTGGCGCTATGGCCTTCGGGCAGGCGCACCGCCGTCAGCACGGATGAATAATGGCGCGGATCGGCGCATTGAATCTCAAAACCCCAATGACGCACGGCGCGGCGCGCGGCCTCTGCATGGCGATCATGCCGGGCGAAGACATTATCCAAGCCTTCTTCCAGCAGCATATCCACCGCCGCATCCAGCCCATACAGAAGATTGGTCGCGGGGGTGTAAGGGAAGTAGCCCGTCGCATTGGAAGCGATCATCGGCTGCCAATCCCAGAAGCTGCGCGGCAGCTTGGCGGTTTCACTCGCCTTCAGTGCCTTGGCGCTGATCGCATTGAAGGACAGCCCTGGCGGAAGCATCAGCCCCTTTTGTGAACCCGATACCGTGACATCCACGCCCCATTCATCATGCCGGAAATCCATGGACCCGAGCGAGGAAATGGTATCCACCAGCAACAGCGCCGGGTGGCCGGCGGCATCCATCGCACGACGCACTTCGCCAATCCGCGAAGTGGCACCTGTGCTGGTTTCATTATGCACTACGGCCACGGCCTTGATGGTATGGGCCTTGTCTTCACGAAGGCGCGCTTCAATCGCATCCACATCCGCGCCACGGCGCCAATCGGTCCGCACGTAATCGGTCACAATGCCAAGGCGTGATGCCATTTCGTGCCAAAGATGCGCGAACCAGCCGGTTTCGCACATCAGCACCCGGTCGCCAGGCGAAAGCGTATTGGCCAGCGCCGCTTCCCAGGCCCCGGTGCCGCTGGCGGGGTAGATCAGCACCGGGCCTTGCGTCTTGAAAATGCGGCAGATTTTCTTCAGCACGCCCTTGCCGAAGATGCCAAAATCCGGCCCGCGATGGTCCATTGTGGGGTTATCCATCGCACGCAGCACCCGGTCCGGCACATTGCTCGGCCCCGGGATTTGTAGGAAATGGCGCCCGGCAGTGGGCTTCGGCTGGAAATAGGCCATAATGGAGTCCTTGTTTGTGGCCCATACATGGGCGAATCCCCCCATCCGTGCCAAGACCAATTCCGCATAAGATGTATAGGACCGCCCCGTATGAATGCCCTGCCCCCTGGCCGGATCAGCCCCGGAGACCCCCGCCTGGCCCTGCGCCTCAGCCGTGAGACCAGGGCCGAGGTGCTGTTCCGCCCCGCGGATCGCGGCCGCTATGCGACTGATGCCTCCATCTATCAGCAGGAACCCATTGGCGTGGTGGTCCCGCGGTCATTGGCGGATGTGGAAGCGGCTTTGGCGATTTGCCGCGAAGAGGGCGTGCCGATCCTGCCCCGGGGCGGCGGCACCAGCCAATGCGGGCAGACTGTCAACCGCGCTGTGGTGCTGGATTGCACAAAATATCTAAGGCGCGTGCTGGAGTTTGATGCCAAGGCCGGCGTGGCGCGGGTGGAACCAGGCATTACCTTGGGCGCCTTGAATGATGCGCTGAAGGCCCAGGGGCTGTTTTACCCGGTTGATCCTTCCACTTGGCAGCGCTGCACCATTGGCGGCATGGCCGGGAATAATTCCTGCGGGTCCAAATCCATCCGTTACGGGCTGATGGCCGATAATGTGCTGGCGATTGATGCGCTGCTCGCGGATGGCACGCGGTTTCGCTTTGGCGATCTGCCGGACGATCTCGGCGCCGAAGTGCCGGGCGGGATTGCTGATCTGATCCAGCGCCTGCGTGCTTTGGGCGCGCGGGAAGCGGAGGAAATCGCCGCGCGCTTTCCCGAACAACTCCGCCGCGTGGGTGGATACAATATCGAAGCGTTGACCCCCGCAGCCCGGGCAGCGGGGCGCGGCAATCTGGCGCGGCTGCTGGTGGGATCGGAAGGCACTTTGGCTTTCTCTGCCGCGCTTGATTTGAAGCTATGGCCGATCAAGCCGCGTAAGGTTTTCGGCATTTGTCAATTCCCGAGCTTCCGCAAGGCAATGGAAGCATCGAAGCAATTGGTATCACTGATGCCGGAAGCGGTGGAATTGGTGGATCGCACCATGATTGATCTGGGGCGTTCCATCCCGATTTATCGCGCCACAATTGACAAGATGCTGATCGGCGAACCGGATAGCCTGTTGATCGTGGAATTCCACGGCCAGGAAGATGGCCCCCTGCTGCGCGATTTGGCGCGGCTGGAAGAAATGATGGCCGATCTTGGCCATCCAGGCCAGGTGGTGCGCGCGACCGATGCGGGCTTTCAGGCCGCGATTGCTGAGGTGCGTGAAGCTGGCCTCAATATCATGATGTCCATGAAGGGCGATGGTAAGCCGGTTTCCTTCATTGAAGATTGCGCTGTCGGTTTGGATGATCTGGCCGATTACACCGAAAAGCTGAATGAGGTTTTCGCGAGGCGCGGCACCAAGGGCACCTGGTATGCGCATGCGTCCGTCGGCTGCCTGCATGTGCGCCCTGTGCTGAATATGAAGGATGGCGCTGAAGTCGCGAAGATGCGTGCCATTGCCGAGGAATGCTTTGCGTTGGTGCGCGCATACAAGGGCAGCCATTCCGGCGAACATGGCGATGGCATTGTGCGGTCTGAATTCCATCGCCCGATGTTCGGCGATAGGATTGTCACGGCTTTTGAGGAGGTGAAAGACGCGTTTGACCCGCGCGCCGTGCTGAACCCCAATCGCATCACGCGCCCGCCGCGCATGGATGACCGCAGCCTGTTTCGCTATGGGCCTGACTATGCAGCAGATGCCGCGATAACGCCGGCGCTGGACTGGTCTGAGTATCCCGGCCCGCTCGGCGGTCTGCTAAGCGCGGTGGAGATGTGCAACAACAACGGCACCTGCCAGAAATTTGACGCCAATGTCATGTGTCCATCCTATCGCGCGACGCGCGATGAACAGCACTTGACGCGCGGGCGGGCGAATACGCTCCGCTTGGCACTCACGGGCCAATTGGGGCCGGATGCGCTGGCGGGCGATGAGGTCGCCGACGCCATGGCGCTCTGCGTTTCCTGCAAGGGATGCAAGCGCGAATGCCCAACCGGCGTGGATATGGCGCGTATGAAGATCGAGGCTTTGGCCGCACGCGCCAAGCGCCATGGCGTGCCCCTGCGCGAACGCCTGATCGCCCGCCTGCCGCGCATAGCGCGCTTCGCTTCCACGGCGCCCTTCCTGTTCAATCTGCGCGATATGATCCCCGGCCTGCCGGCGCTGACGCAAAGCATGCTGGGCCTAGCGGCAGACAGGCCGCTGCCGCGTTTTCGCGGTGATGTCTTTCATGATTGGGAATTGCGCGCGCCGGATGGCAGGCCGCATGAGGTGATCCTGCTGCCCGATGCCTTTAACCGGTATTTTGAGCCGGAAAATTTGCGCGCCGCCATCCGCGTTTTGCATGCTGCCGGCTATGATCCTGCTGTGGCGCGGCCGCCACGCGGTATGCGTCCGCTCGATGAAGGCCGCACACTGCTGGCCGCCGGGATGGTGGAGGAAGCGCGTGTAGAAGCGCGCCGCGTGATGGAAGCGCTAAAGCCATTTGCGTCGCCAGTGGTGGGCATTGAACCTTCATCACTCACGACCTTACGGGATGAATTCCTGGTGCTGCTACCGGGTGAAGAAAGCCGCGCCTTGGCGAAGCGTGCCCTGTTGCTCAGTGAATTGCTGGAGCGTGACAAGCCGGCGCTGGCCTTCAAACCCGTTGAAGCCACGGTGCATATCCATGGCCATTGCCACCAAAAGGCATTTGGTGCCTTTCCGGCGGCGGTGGCGCTGTTGAAGCGCATCCCAGGGGTGACCGTGAAGCCCATCACCTCTTCCTGCTGCGGCATGGCCGGGGCGTTTGGTTATCAGGCCGAAAGCCTTGAAGCATCTAAGGCCATGGCAGAATTGTCGCTGCTGCCGACAGTGCGTGCTGCTGCTGCCGAGGATCTTATCGTCGCTGATGGCACATCCTGCCGGCACCAGATTGGTGATTTGGGCGGGCGAGGGGCGATTCACTCCGTGCGGCTTTTGGACCGCGCCCTGTCGTGACCGACGCCGAAGCCATCCGTGCCTTTTGGTATGCCGAAGGGCGCGACACCTATCGCCCGACCTGGTTCCAGAAGAATGATCAATTTGACGCGGAAATCCGCGTGCGTTTCGGCGCGCTGATCCGCCCTGCGCGGGAAGGGGTTTTCGATTCCTGGGCAGACTCTCCTGAGGGCGCATTGTCTCTGCTGATCCTGCTCGATCAATTCCCGCGCAATATATTTCGCGGTAGCGCAGACGCCTTCACGAGTGATACGCATGCCCGCCCCAATGCGCGTGCCGTTGTGCTGGAAAAGCGCTTTGATTTTCAGCTTGGGCCGTACGAGAAGCCCCTTCTCTATCTAACCTTTGAACACAGTGAAGCAAAAGCGGATCAGGATGTGTCTGTCGCATTATTTGAAGGTTTGCGCGACATTCCAGACCACGTCCTGGGAAAAGGTGCGATTGACTATGCTTGACGGCATCGCGTCGTGATCCAGGAATTCGGGCGCTTTCCGCATCGCAATGCCGCACTCGGGCGGGTTTCAACGTTGGCGGAACAGGCCTGGCTTGCTGCCGGCGGAGGCTTTTGATGGCGCTGCCGATTGCTATTTTGGGCGTGGGGCTTGCGGGCATCTCAGCAGCGCGTGCCTTGATCGCGCGCGGCGTTTCGGTGATAATTTTCGATAAGGGACGCAGCCCTGGTGGGCGGCTCGCGACACGGCGGATCGAAGCCGCAGGGCGCAAGCTGCAATTTGATCATGGCGCGCAATATCTGCGCGCCGAGAGTGCGGATTTTGCCGCTGCTCTCGCTGAAGTGGGAACCGCGCCCTGGCCGGATGCGGCGCGGCGCGTTGGCGTGCCTTCCATGTCTTCTGTGCCGCGCGCCTTGCTAGGCGCAATTCCCTGCATTGGCGCGCGCCATGTTGGGCAAATCACTGGGCGCCCCGGTGCCTGGATGCTGCGTCATTGGGATGCAAGACTGGTGCGCCCAGGCAAGCCCCTGCCGGATACCGCGCCGGAAGAAGCCGGGCCTTTTGCTGCGGTGTTGCTGACGATGCCGGCACCACAAGCGCGAAAGGTTCTAGGGCAGAACGCGCCGGTCCTGCATGAAGCGCTTGCCGCCATTCGCTACGCGCCCTGTTGGACCGTGATGGCATCCTTCGATGCGCGGCTGACCTTGCCGGAAACGCTGCGTCCCGAAGCGCACGCAATTGGCTGGGCCGCACGGGATTCTGGCAAGCCGGGCCGTAATGTGCAGCAGGAAAATTGGGTGATCCAATCTGCACCGGCCTGGACGAGGGCGCATCTGGAATTGCCTGCGGAAGACATCACGCAACGATTGTTGGCAGCACTGGCAAGTTTCAGCGCTGCGCCCTTGCCAGCGCCCTTCATGGCGGCGGCGCATCGCTGGCGTTATTCGCTGCTGCAAGCGCCATTGGGCGAGCCCTGTCTGTGGGATAGCACAGCGCGCATTGGCTATGCCAGTGATGGCTGCATTGGCGGGCGTGCCGAAGCGGCCTGGCAAAGCGGTACGGCACTTGCCGCGAGGGTCTTGGCATGAAGCCCGGTCGTCCCGCTTTCGCTGATGATATCAGTGCAAGCCTGCAGGAAGCCTTTCGCCTGCTGGCGGATGCGGTGCCGAATAGGCGCAACCCCTTGCACACACCAACCATCGCGAGCCTGGATGGGACCGGCGCACCAAGTCTTCGCACCGTTGTGCTGCGTGGCTTTGATGCCGAGGCGCGCCGCCTGCGCTTTCACACGGATCGCCGCAGTGACAAGGCGCGCGGCATTGCGCGTGATCCGCGCGTCATGATGCATTTCTACGATGCTGCCCTGCATATCCAACTGCGCGTGGCGGGCCGCGCGACGCTGCATTTGGATGATGCGGTAGCGGATGCTGCCTGGGAAGCCAGCCAATGCAGCAGCAGGATGTGCTACGCTGCCCCCGATGCCTCTGGCACCTTGGTGGTGGCGCCACCCGCCGCGCCGAAGAATAGTGATATTGGCCGCCCGCATTTCGCAGCCGTGGTGATTGGCTTTCACAGGCTGGAATGGCTTTGGCTGGCTGCTGCCGGGCATCAACGCGCGCGCTTCATCTGGGATGAAGCGGGCCATCTTTCTTCCGATTGGATCGCGCCATGAATATCGAAGCCATTACTACCGCCATGCTGCGCATCGCTGCCGAACGCGGACCGCAGAAAAGCCTATGCCCCACCGATGTGGCGCGCGCTGTCTCTGCCGAGAATTGGCGCCCATTATTGGGCGCAGTATGGCAAGTGGCGGCAGAACTTGCGCGCCAGGGCAAAATTGAAATCCTGCGCAAGGGCAAGCCGATCAGGCCCGATGAATTGCGCGGCGTCATTCGTTTGAGGGCCACATCATGATCTCTGCCCTGTTTTCGCGCGGTGCTGAGGGTATTCCCGCACCGGCACCGCTCGATTTCGCGACGCTGCAATTGCCGGCTTCGCCAAATACCTGCCTACTGACGCCGAGTGTGGCACCAGGACAGGGGCATTTGCAGCGGGATCCACTGCCTGCCTCGCCCGAAGCGGTGATTGCGGCCTTGGGTCGTGTGGCGGGCGGCATGCCGCGCACCTTCCCGCTCGCGCGTTTTCCGGGACGCAACCAGGCACAATGGGTAGTGCGCAGTACGCTGATGAATTACCCGGATATCGTGGTGGCGGAAGCCGCGCCGGTTGCAGGTGGCACCGGGCTCTGGCTCTATTCCTGCAGCCTGATTGGCTATTCTGATCTTGGGGTCAATCGCGCGCGCGTGATGGCATGGCTCGCAGCGCTGGAAGCGGCGTTGCGCGGAGGCTAGCCGGTGCGCTGGATCATCACCTTTATCGCTGAAGCCTGGGCATTGACCGCATCTTATTGGCGAAGTGAGGAACGGTGGCGCGCGCGCCTGCTGCTGGCGGTGGTGATCGCGCTCAATCTATCGCTGGTTGGCATGACGGTACTGCTGACCTATTGGCAACGCGCCTTTTACAACACTCTGGAAAGCAAGGATTGGGATGGCTTCATTGCGCTTCTGTTCACCTGGCATCATTCGGAAGCGGAGGGGCTATTGCCGGGCTTTGTTCTTGTCACGGCACTCTATATTGTGATTGCCGTTTATCAGCTTTATCTGCGTCAGGCTTTGCAAATACGCTGGCGTTGTTGGTTGACGGATGTCTATCTGGCGCAATGGCTGTCTGATCGCGCCTACTATCGCATGGCCTTGACCGATCCCTACACGGATAATCCGGATCAACGCATTGCCGATGATGCACGGCTTTTTGTGGAAGACACACTCTCGCTTGGCATTGGCCTGCTCAATTCCATTGTGACCCTTGGGTCTTTCATTTTGGTGCTTTGGTCGCTTTCCGGTCCGGTCACCATCCTTGGTATTGAAATTCCGGGCTATATGGTCTGGGTCGCGCTGATCTATGCGCTGCTTGGCACTTGGCTGGCGCATCTGATCGGGCGGCCCTTGATTGCGCTTAATTTCTCGCAGCAAAGGCTGGAAGCGGATTTTCGTTATGCGCTGGTGCGGCTGCGCGAAAATACCGAAGGCATCGTGCTTTATGGTGGTGAGGCGGATGAAAAGCGCGGGCTCACGCAACGCTTCAGTAAGGTGATGGTGAATTGGTGGGACATCATGCGCGCCACCAAGCGCCTGACTTTTTTCACCGCGGGCTATGGGCAGGTGGCTTCCATTTTCCCGATTGTGGTCGCCGCACCTGCCTACTTCGCGGGGCGCCTGCCGCTTGGTGGCCTGATCCAGACCAGCAGCGCCTTCGGCCAGGTGCAGGGCGCGCTTTCCTGGTTCGTGGATAATTACGGGAAGCTCACGGAATGGCACGCAACGGTGGAACGCCTGTCAGGCTTCACCCAAGCCGCGGCAAAAGCGCGTGCCACCGGTGAGGGGCCGAAAGTGGGCATGGGCACCACTGAAAAGGGCTTGCGCTCCGTGATGTCACGCTCACGCTGCCGGATGGGTGCGTGCTGGTGAATGCCGCGCAGATGGATGTTGCCCCTGGCGAGGCAGTGTTGATCAATGGCCCATCGGGTTCCGGCAAATCCACGCTGTTTCGTGCCATTGCTGGTATTTGGCCCTTTGGCAGCGGTGCTATTTCCCGGCCGCAGGATGGGCGCGCGCTGTTCCTGCCGCAGCGCCCCTATCTGCCGCTTGGTACGCTTTTGCGCGCCGTTTGCTACCCGGAGGATGAAGCGCGGTTTTCTGGTGCTGATGTTGTGGCGGCGCTCAGCGAAGCAGGGCTTGGTCACCTTGCGCCGCGCCTCGCCGATAGTGATAGCTGGGGGCAAAGACTTTCCGGAGGTGAACAGCAACGGCTTTCCTTCGCGCGCGCCCTTCTGCTGCGTCCAGATTGGTTGTTTCTGGATGAAGCAACCGCAAGCCTTGATCCGGAAGCGGAGGAGGAATTGCACGAAAGGTTGAAGCGCGCCCTGCCGGCACTGACCATGCTCACCATTGCGCATCGCCCTGCCGTGGCGCGGTTTCATGATAGGGTGCTGCGCATGGAAAATGGACGGCTGGTCGAAGTGGTGCAGCGGTGAAGCGCGCGCCGCCTTATGGCGCAGGCGTGGCTTTGCCAATAATGCGCAAAATGTCGGCGCCATAGCGTTCCACGCGCGAACGCCCCATGCCGGGCACTTCCAGCAATTCGTCTTTGCTTGCAGGGCGCCGCGCGGCAAGCCCGGCCAAGGTGCGATCATCCGCCACCACATAGGCCGGAATGGATTGCGCCTGGGCGATGCCGCGGCGCCACGCGCGCAGTGCTTCAAACACTGGATCATCCGAACCAACGCCCGAAGGTTCCGACCCCTCGAGCGCTGGCGTTTTCTTGCCGCTTTGCAATACATCTTCGCGCAGCATCACCACATCCTCACCACGCAGAATAGGCCGCGCGGCTTCAGTCGCGACAAGCTCTCCGTGGTTTTCCACCGCCATATCCAAGGCGCCTCGGCCCACCAATTGCCGTGCCACGCCGCGCCAGGCGGTATCGGGCAAATCCTTGCCCACACCGAAAGTCGGCAGCTTGTCATGGGCGAATTGCGCGACCTTATCCGTGAGCCGCCCGCGCAGCACATCTACCACATGCATCACGCCAAAGCGCTGTCCGGTGCGGAGCACCGCGGAAATCATTTTCTGTGCGGCGATGGTGCCATCAAAAAGCCTAAGCGGCCTCAGGCAAATATCGCAATGCCCGCAGACTTCGCGTTCCGGTTCTTCCCCAAAGCAACGCAGCAATAGCGCGCGTCGGCAGGTCGCGGCTTCGGCAATACCCACCATTCCTTCAAGCCGCGCACGCTCCACGCGCTTTTGGTCCTCATTCGCGGGGCTTTCGGCAATGCGGTGGCGCGCCAGCGCAATATCGCCTGCGCCATAGAGCAACAAGGCGCGTGCCGGCAGACCATCGCGCCCGGCGCGACCAATTTCCTGATACCAACTTTCCGGTGAGCGCGGCAGATCGAGATGCGCGACCCAACGCAAATCAGGCCGATCTATACCCATGCCAAAGGCGATGGTCGCGGTCATTACCATTTGCTCACCGCGCGAAAAGCGCCGATGCGCTTCTCGCTTGGCGCTGGCTTCCATGCCGGCATGAAAGGAAATCGCTTCCAGCCCATCATCCCGCAGCCAGGCAGCAGTGCTTTCGGTCTTGGCGCGGCTGCCGCAATAGATAATGCCGGTGCCGCCGGCTTCACGGATCAGGGCGCGGATTTGGCTGCGTTCATTCTCCCTCGGCGCGGCTTCAATCAGGATATTGGGCCGATCGAGGGAAGCACGAAACACCGGCGCTTCCTGCAAACCCAATTGCAGGCGGATATCTTCCACCGTCCGCGGATCAGCGGTCGCGGTCAGTGCCACGCGCGGCACGTGCGGAAAGAGCGCGCCCAATACGCCAAGGCCGCGATATTCCGGTCGAAAATGATGGCCCCATTGGCTGACGCAATGCGCTTCATCCACGGCGAATAGCGCGATATCCATTCCATCCAGCCGCGCCTGCATCGTCTCAAGCGTCAGGCGTTCCGGTGAGATGTAAAGCAGCTTCAGTGCCCCATTGTGCAAATCGCGCAGCACCGCGCGCGCCTGATCGCCCGGCAGGTCGGAATGCAGCGCAGCGGCCGCGACACCTTGCTGGCGGAGTGCCGCCACCTGATCTTCCATCAGCGCAATCAAGGGCGAGACAACTACGCCAATCCCTGGGCGGCACAAAGCGGGGACCTGGAAGCAGAGGCTTTTGCCGCCGCCGGTTGGCATCAGCACTAGGCCGGAGCCCCCCGCCGTCACATGGCGAATGACGTCTTCCTGACGACCACGAAAGGCGCCATAGCCGAAGACGCGTTGCAGAGTCTCTCGCGGGGCATCATGCATGGCGTTCATGCGGGCGGCGGCTCGTCACAAGGGGTTCCGATTCGGCGTTTCCCTTTGGTCGCGCGCCCGGCGCGCCCCGTCAATTGTCAGCGCGTCAGCGGGAGCAAGCCGCCCCACCAAAAACGTTGAATTAGGCGCAATGCCGATGGTTCAGGGCAACGGGGCGGGATGCTTCGGCAAGGCTTAGCCCCAATTCGAATTGCGGGTCATAAGCGAGCAGCGTGCAGGCCAGCACGGCGGGACGCACGGACCCCTTGCGCTTCACAACCATGAGTGCGGCGGCGCACATCAGGCTACCCGGCGATTTGCCCAGAATGCCCCAGCAGGCGGTGGCGATTTCCGGTACATCGGCATTGGCATCCATTTCCGGAAACAGCATCAGCGCCACGGGATCGGTGGCGTCCACGGGAATGCCGTTGGCTGCAAAAAGCGCAGCAAAATCGGCGCGCAGCTTCGCCTGATCGCCTGCGCCAATAGCCACGCGCCCGGCGATATGCAGCCGGAAGCCATGCGTCGCCAGAAAGCACAAGCCTTCCAGCGTGCGTTCAAAACCCCCTGCACCGCGTTCGGCTTCGTGAATGGCGGGATCGGGATGATCGAGCGATACGCGGATGGTGAGTCTCTCACCATACTGCGCTTGCAATGCCTGAAGGCCAGCAGCCTGGTTCATCATGGGCTTCATGGCATTGGTCAGCACCAGTGCCTCAAAACCGCGACGCAGCGTGTCTGCCAGCATTGTCAGGAAATCAGGATTCATGAAGGGCTCACCGCCCGTGAATCCGACTTCACGCAGGGGAGGTTTAGATGCCTCGGCCTCATTCGAAAAAATCGCTACTTCGCCAGCGCTGATATAGGCAAGCGCATCATTGCGCGGGCTGCTTTTAATATAGCAATGAGCGCAGGTGATGTTGCAGAGCGTGCTTGTATTGATCCAAAGCGTCTCCAGCGCGGTCAGACAAACCTGCGCGCGGGTTGCCTTTCGCGGTCAAGAATGGATCGCAGAATTTGCGCGGGTCGGGGCTTGGGTGATGATCCATGGACCCGTATCCTATGGCCTTGTCTATCCGGCTGCCGCAATCGCCTTGCCGCCCACGAGGCGCAGAATACGGCTTGGTCGTTCCACGCCGGTCAGGCGGTGCAGAATCAGGATCACGCTGCGTCCCGCTGTGGCTTCATCCAGCGTTTCCATGAAGGCGCGTTCCATCGCGGCATCCAACCCCTCAGCCGGTTCGTCCAAAATCAGCACCGGCGCTGGTGAGAGCAGCGCGCGGGCAAGCGCAATGCGCCGCACCTGACCACCGGAAAACCGCGCGCCCGCTTCGCCGCATTGCGTTTCAAGCCCATCGGGCAAAGCGCGCACCACATCACCAATGCGCGCGCGATCAAGCGCGCGCCACAGCGCGGCATCATCGGAATCCGGCGCAGCAAGCCGCAGATTGCCAGCGATGCTGTCATCAAATAATCGCGCATCCTGCGTCAGCCAGGCAATGCGATCGCGCAACACGGCGACGGGCAAGGTCGCGATATCAACGCCTCCCAAGGTGATGCTACCCTGCTGCGGCGCCGCGAATTTCAGTAGCAGCGCCGCAAGCGTGGATTTGCCGGTGCCCGATGGCCCGAGTAGCGCAATGCGCGCCCCTTCCGGCACATCAAGATCAAGCCCATCAAAAACCAACGGGCGATCCGGCGCCCAGGAAAAAACGATACGCCGTAACACCAAAGCATGGCCCGAAGGAGCCGCACTTGGCGCAGCCGGATCGGGCACGGGCTCCGCCGCATCTGCCGCTTCAAACAGGCGCCGCGCACCGGCTGCCGCTGCCGCTACCGCCGCGCCGGCGCGCGGCATCAGCCCCAAAGCCTCGGCCGCCGCAATCGCCAGAAACACTGCCAAAACGCTTGCGGCCATGCCGGGCTGGCCGGCCAACATGGACCAAGCCAGCGCAGCCAAAAGTGCTAATTGCGTGAGCACGGCGCCCGCTGCCCCGCCCCAGGCCGCACGCCGCGCCAGGGCGCGTTGCGCGCCGGAAAGCGCCCGATCTTCCTCAGCCACTCGCGCCAGCGCACGCTTTTCGCCATTCGCCGCCAGCGTGTCTTCAATGCCGGTCAGCGGATCAACGGTCGCGGCGCGGAGTGCCCCTTGGGCGCGCGACGTTGCCTCGGCCGCGCGCGCCGCATCGGGGGCCAGCAGCAAGGGCAGCACGAGCGCCGCCGTCAGCGGCAGCGCCACCAGCGCGGCCAACCAAGGGTCCGCCGCGCCCAGGATCAACGCAATCGCCAGCACCACCGCAATGGAAGCCGCCGCCGGCACCAGCGCGCGCAAGTAAAGCCCATCAAGCGCTTCCACATCTGAGACGAGCCGCCCGAGCAAATCCCCCGCGCGCCGCAAGCCAAGCCCGGCTGGCAAACGTTGCGCAAGGCGCCCAAAAAACCACACACGCATTTCGGCCAGAACGCGGAAGGTCGCTTCATGCGTCGCGAGCCGTTCCAGATAGCGCATGATGGGCCTGAGCAGAATCAAGGGCCGCAACCACAGCAACGCCAGCACGCCCGCTGCTGCCAGCGCCGCGCTTCCCGCCCCGCCCACGGATGCCGCCACCAGCTTGCCCGCGAAAGCCAGCAAGGCAACGCCGGCCAGTGCTGAGATCACCGTCACTATGATCCCTGCCACCAACCAGCCGGACCGTTCCATCCAAAGTCTCAGCACCCGGAAAAGATCAGCGGTCATGGCCTAATCATTCCCCGCGAGTCGGCTGCCCTGCGCGCGCCCATCCGCCATTTCCAGCCTTTGGCCGAAATAGGAACGCGCTGCCTTCGCGTGGGTTGCGATAATCGCGGTGCGTCCCACGCAAAGCCGGCGCAAAGCATCCAAGACGGAGGCTTCGGTGCCCGGATCAAGATGCGCGGTGGGTTCATCCAACAGCACCAAGGGCGTGTCGCGCAAAAACGCTCGCGCGAGCGCCACGCGCTGCGCCTGACCGCCGGAAAGCCCGAAGCCGCCCTCGCCAATCAGCGTATCTAGCCCCTGCGGCAAATCACGCGCAAAATCCATCACCTGCGCGGCGTCTGCGGCGGCAAGCACCGCGGCATCATCCGCATCAGGCCGCGCTAGGCGAATATTCTCCCACAATGTCGCGCGGAACACATGCGCCCGCTGCCCGACATAGGATGACAGGCGGCGCAATTCGGAAGGTTTCAGCAGCATCGCGTCACGGCCATTGATCGCAACCCGCCCGGCATCGGGTCGCGCGAAACCCATCAGAATGCGCAGCGCGCTTGTCTTGCCCGCACCCGATGCACCCGTGAGCAAAAGTGTCTCACCGGCCAGCACGCGAAAGGAAAGCCCATCCAAGGCAGGCGGGCGTGATGGATCATAGGAAAGCTGCACATCCTGAAAGGTGATGGTGACTTTCGGCGGCACTTCTTCCAGCAGCAGCCCAGTTTCTTCCGGTTGCTCCAGCAGCGGCGCCAAATCCGCCGCCGCACCGCGCGCGCCAAGCTGTTCATGATAGGCGGCGGCGAAGGACCGCAGCGGCACGAAAAACACCGGCACGAGGAGCACAACGAAAAACGCCGTCACCGGATCGGGATGTGCGCCGGTAAGCACCGCGCCATGGCGAATGGCAAGACAGGCCAGTGCCGCTGCCGCGATCAATTCCATCGCCCCTGAGGAGATGAACGCGACCCGCAGCACGCGCATGGTGCGCTGGCGCAATTCCTCGGCGGCTGCGGCCAGCCTTTGCGTTTCTGCGCATTGCTGGTTGAACAACACGAGCACGGGCAGGCCGCGCATGCGGTCCAGAAAGCGCCCGGAAAGCCTTTGCAGGGCAGCGAATTGCCGGCGGCTTGCTTGCGCGGCGCCAATGCCTGATGCGGCCTGCGCTGCCGGCACCATCAAGCCCGCAACTAGCAGGATAAGCCCACTCACCGGATCGAATAATGCCGCAGAGCCAGCAATCAGCAGCGGCGCGGCAACAGCGATGATGGCGGCCGGCATCCAGCGCGCGAAATAACCTTCCATCGCTTCGACACGTTCCACGACCAGCGCGCTTTTCTCGCCAACCGGGCGCTGGTCTGCCGAGCCTTGCGCCAGCAATCGCGCGAAGATGCGGGCGCGGAGGCTGGCTTTGGCTTCTTCCCCGGCAGCTGTCTGGGCGCGTTCCTGTGCGATACCAAGCGCTGCCATGATCAATGCCAACGCGCCGGCACCGATGAAATCGGCCCAAGATGCTGTAGTGCCGGCCAAAAGCGCAGCAAGCAGGCGGGCGATCAGCAGCGCCTGTGCGACACTCGCTAAGGCAAGCGCAAGGCCGAGCAGTACCGGCCCATAAAGCCGGCCCCTCAGTGCCTTTGCTTCTCGCGCCATTAGCGCGGCGGCGGCTGCCCCCTCCCGTTTATGCTCCGAAGCCATGACAGTCAGACTAAACCGGTTTGACTGACAGATACAGCCGAAACTGGCGCCTTAGCGCCAGGGTTCCACCAAAATCTTGGCATGGGTTTCGGGATTGGCGAGGTCCTTGAAGGCCTGCCCAACCTCCGCCAATCCAATGCGCCCGGTGATCAGGGGCCGCACATCCAGCCGCCCGGCGCCGATATGGCTAAGGGTCGCGGCGAATTCCTGCGCGTTATAGGCCAGCACAAAATGCAGGGATAATTGCTTGACGATACCGAAATAGGGTTCGATTTCATCTGGCTGCATGCAAACACCAACCACCACAATGCGCGCGCCTGGGGGTGCGCCCTCCATCATTGCGGTCATCACGCCAGGGACGCCGACGCATTCAAACAACACGGCGGGGCGGCGCTTCTGCCCAAGGCCGAAAAGTGCTGCGTAGCGGCTGGCATCATAGCCATCCGGCGTGATGGCGCGTTCCAACGCCTGGTAGGGCGATTCAGCCGCAGGGTCCACCACGATATCCGCGCCCATTTTCCGGGCCAAGGCGCGGCGCCCTGCCGAGAAATCCGCCGCAATGATCGGCGCATGGCCATGCAGCTTGAGCGCGCCGATAGTCGCAAGCCCAATCGGGCCGCAGCCAATCACTAGCGGCACTTCTGCATTGTTCACACCGAAATGTTCCACCGCATGAATGCCGACTGCCATGGGTTCGGTCAGCGCCGCATGGTCGGGTTCCATCCCCGTAGGCAGCGGCAGCAGCATGCGTTCCGCAAGCGGCATATATTCCGCGAAACCGCCGGCCATGTCCGGATTGTAGCCAAGGCCAATTACTGTATTGCCGGCGAGGGTGAGCGGCATGGAAGTTACCAATTGGCCAGGTTTGAATTTGCCTTCAGTGCCTGGACCATTCGCCACGACTTCGCCCACGAATTCATGGCCGAAGACCACATCGCGTTCCGTATCCATGGTCCAGCGCCCGCCAGTACGGCTCGCGAGGGAGACGAAATCCTTGGTGAAGCGTGCGGCGTGCAAATCCGTACCGCAAATGCCGCAGGATTTCGTGCGCACCAGCACCTGGCCCGGCTGGGGTTGCGGGTCCGGCACATTGCCGAGCACAAATTCTCCCCGGCGGAAAATGGCAGCGCGCATGGTAGTTCCTTCCCCTGGCTTTGGCGGGGTCTTGCCCTGCCTTGGCGTCAGGATGGCGCAGACAGGCGCCAAAAATCAACGCCTATTGCGCTGCGGCGGGCCGCCAATCGCCAATGGTGGATTTCGCCAGGCCCAGATGATCTCGCAGCGTCGTCCCGGCGTATTCCTTGCGGAACAGCCCGCGGCGCTGCAATTCCGGCACCACATGCGTCACGAAATCGCGGTAGCCATCGGGCACATAGGTCGCCGCCACCACAAAGCCATCGCTAGCGGGTTTGGTGAACCATTCTTCCATCTTATCGGCAATTTCCTTGGGGCCACCCACCATATTCATATTGGGGCGGCCTCGGCCACTGCCGGTGATGAATTCCCGCACGGTTGGGTTCTTCTTGCCGGTGTTTTTCACCACCCGGTCACGAATGGCTTGCAGCCCCTGCATGCCAGCCATTTCCTCATCGCTGAACGGCTCATCCATGCCTTTGGTCGAGAAATCGAAATTCAGCGCTTCTGACAGCAAGGACAGCGCATCAATTTCCAAGGGCAGGCTTGCGATCAGCGCGGCCTTGTCTTCAGCCTCGGCCTTGGTCGCGGCGCAGATGGGAGAAATCAGCGTCGCCACTTTCACATGATCCGGATTGCGCCCAGCATCCGCGATCATGTGCTTGAATTCGGCATATTCCTTCGCGCCAGAGGCAACATCGTGATAGGCGACAAAGACAAGCTCTGCCCAGCGCGCGGAAAAGCGCTTGCCGCGCCCGCTGCTGCCGGCCTGGATCACAACGGGGCGGCCCTGCGGGCTGCGCGGCACGGTGAAGGGCCCGCGCGATTTCAGAAATCGGCCGCGATAATCCAGCCGTCGCACCTTATTGCCATCGGCGAAACGGCCAGAGGCCTTGTCCACAATCAGCGCATCGGTATCCCAGGCATCCCAATGGCCGAGCACGATTTCGACGAATTCATCCGCGCGGTCATAGCGCCGGTCATGTTCCATCATCTCTTCATGGCCCATATTGGCCGCTTCGCCGTCATTGAGTGACGTCACCACATTCCAGGCCGCGCGCCCTGCACTCATCAGATCGAGCGTCTGCATGGTGCGCGCCACATGGAAGGGCTCGTAGTAGGTGGTGGATGCGGTAGAACCAAGGCCGAGGCGGGATGTCACCGCAGCCATCATCGTCAGTGTCACGATGGGATCAAGCTTCACGCAGCGAATGCCGTTTTCCACCGTGTGGTGATGGTCATTGCCATAGCGATCCGGCATCGAAAGCCGGTCATCGAAAAAGCCCAGGTCGAATTTGCCGGCTTCCAGGATGCGCGCGATTTCCTGATAGAAATCGGCAGTGAGGAAATCCGTGCGTGAGAGCGGATGCCGCCAGGAGCTCGCGTAATTGGTGCAGTTCTGCGCCTGCATGAAGCCGACAAGATGCATTTGCCGCATGGCCTGTTCCTACCCTTTGAGTAAAAACAGTTTTGCACCTTGGCGGGCAGCGTCAACCTGCCCTTACCTTGTACTCAGCCGAGTGCTGTGACCCCCGGCAATTCCTTGCCTTCCAGCCACTCCAGGAAGGCGCCGCCGGCGGTTGAGACATAGCTCATGCCTTCCAGCACGCCGGCGTGGCGGAGAGCCGCCACCGTATCGCCGCCCCCCGCGATGGATTTCAGCGCGCCCGATTGTGTGAGTGCCGCCACGGTCTGCGCCGCCGCCACTGTTGCGGCATCAAAGGGCGCGGTTTCGAATGCGCCGAGCGGACCATTCCAGACCAGGGTGGATGCGGTGCGAAGCCGCGCTTCCAAGGCGGCCTCAGTCTCCGGCCCGACATCCAATGCCATCATGGTCGCGGGCACGGCATTCACGGCAACGGTGCGGGTTGGCGGATTGGCGCGGAATTCCTCGGCCACCACCAGATCAACCGGCAGCAGGATGTCGCAATTCGCGGCCTTGGCCTGCTTCATAATCTGGCGCGCCGTGGCGTGCATTTCCGCTTCCTGGAGGGATTTGCCCATGCCATGCCCCTGTGCGGCCAGGAAGGTATTGGCCATAGCGCCTCCAATCACCAGTACATCAACCTTGCTGCAAAGATTGCCAAGCAATTCAAGCTTGGTCGAAACCTTGGCGCCACCCACAATCGCCACCACGGGCCGCGCGGGATTACCCAGCGCCGCATCCAGCGCCTTCAATTCCGCTTCCATCAGCCGCCCGGCATAGGCCGGAAGCAGCCGCGCCACACCTCCCGTGCTGGCATGGGCGCGATGCGCCGCCGAAAACGCATCATTCACAAAAGCATCGCCGAGCTTGGCGAGCGCTGCCGCCATGGCGTAATCATTCTTTTCCTCGCCGGCATGAAAGCGCGTGTTTTCCAACAGCAGCACGCCACCTTCGGGCAGCGCTGCGACTGCGGCTTCTGCGGCTTCACCCATGCAATCATCACACCAGGCGACCGGGCGATGCAGCGCGGCGGCGAGCGCTTCCTGCATCGGCCTGAGCGACATTTCCGTCACGCGTTTGCCCTTGGGCCGATCAAAATGGCTCAGCACCACAACGCGGGCACCTTTCTGCGCCAATTCGGCGATGGTCGGGCAGAGCCGTTCGATGCGTGTGCGATCCGTGATGCGGCCATCCTTGACCGGCACATTCAAATCGGCGCGCAGCAATACGCGCTGACCCTTGGCAGGCAACGCATCAATCGTCTTGAAAGCCATGATGGAACCGTCAGTACGTGGCTTGCTGCCCCCTTGATACTGGGTCAGAGGGAACCGAACAGCGCGGCAGTATCGCTCATGCGGTTCGAAAAGCCCCATTCATTGTCATACCAGGACAGCACGCGCACCAGGCCGCCATCCACCACCTCAGTCTGCGTCGCGTCAAAGGTGGAAGATGCCGGGTTGTGGTTGAAATCAATGCTGACCAGCCGTTCGGTATTATAGCCAAGTATGCCCTTCAATTCGCGCTCAGCCGCTGCCTTCATCGCGGCATTCACAGCCTCCTTCGTCACACCTTCCTTGGCGGGCACGAAATCAAGCGACACGAGCGAAACATTGGGCGTTGGGATACGAATGGCCGTGCCATCCAGCTTGCCCTTCAATTCCGGCATGACAAGGCCGACAGCCTTGGCCGCGCCGGTCGAGGTCGGGATGGCGGAAACCGCCGCGGCGCGGGCGCGGTGCAGATCCTTGTGCAGCGTATCCACCGTGTTCTGATCACCCGTATAGGCGTGGATCGTCACCATATAGCCGCGCAGAATGCCGAAATTCTCATGCAGCACCTTTGCCACAGGTGCCAGGCAATTGGTGGTGCAGGACGCGTTGGAAATCACCGTCATGTCCTTGGTCAGCGTCTTGTGATTGACGCCATAGACAATCGTCGCATCCGCATTGTCGCCAGGGGCCGAGATCACCACCTTGCGCGCGCCGGCTGTGATCAGCGCGGAAGCCTTTTCCTTGCTGGTGAAAACGCCGGTGCATTCCATGGCGACATCAACGTCCTGGAAGGGCACCTCGGTTGGGTCGCGTTCGGCGCTGACGATGATCGGCGCATAGGTGCGGCCATTGGCGGTAATGACGATCTTGTCGCCATCCACCACGACTTCGCCGGGGAAGCGGCCATGCACGCTGTCATACCGGAACAGATGCGCATTCGCTTCAACACTGCCAAGGTCATTGATGGCGACGCATTCTACATCGCGGCGATTGCTTTCGATCATCGCGCGCAGAACAAGGCGCCCGATGCGCCCAAACCCATTGATGGCAACCTTGACGGCCATGATATTTTCCTTCCCCAGTAGAGCTGAAATCAAACCCTAAACCGCTTGCGCACGGCCTGAACCACCGCATCCGGCGTAATGCCAAAATGCTTGAACAGATCATCAGCGGGCGCTGAGGCACCGAAGCCCGCCATGCCAATGAAAATGCCATCCGCGCCCAGCCACGCTTCCCAGCCAAAGCCGACCGCGGCTTCAATGCCAAAACGCGGCGCGCTGCCCAGCACGCTGGTGCGATAGGCATCATCCTGCGCGGCAAACAATTCCCAACAGGGCAGCGACACCACAGCGGTTGCAATGCCCGCCGCCTTCAAAGCATCGCGCGCGGTCATGGCGAGCGAGACTTCGCTGCCAGTCGCAATCAGCGTCGCCTGGCGTGCGCCATCGGCTTCCGCGAGCACATAACCGCCGCGCGCCGAGCGATTCTCCGTCGTATCGGTGCGTAGCGTCGGCAGGTTCTGGCGCGACAAGGCGAGCAAGGAAGGCCCATCGGCGCGGCGCAAAGCCAATTCCCAGCATTCGGCTGTTTCCATCGCATCCGCGGGCCGGAAGACATGCACATTCGGCATGGCACGGAAGGAAGCGAGGTGTTCCACCGGCTGATGCGTCGGCCCATCTTCGCCAAGGCCGATTGAATCATGCGTCAGCACATGGATGACGCGTTGGCGCATCAGCGCGGCCAACCGCACGGCGGGGCGCAAATAATCACTGAACACCAAAAACGTGCCGCTATAGGGAATGATACCGCCATGCAGTGCCATGCCATTCATCGCCGCTGCCATGCCATGTTCGCGCACGCCCCAATGCACGAAGCGCCCGCCGAAATTGCCTGGCGCAATCGCCGGCACGCCCTTCACATTGGTATTGTTGGAACCGGTCAAATCCGCCGAACCGCCAACCATTTCCGGCACGGATGGCACCAAAGCCTCCAGCGCCTTTTGGCTAGAGACACGGGTGGCAAGCTTCGGCTTGTCGGTCGCCATCTGGGCGCGGAGTGCGGATAGCGCCTCATTCCAGGCTTCCGGCAGGCGGCCGGCCATGGCGCGTTCAAACTCGGCACGCTGCGGGTGCTTGGCGATGCGCTTCAGCCAGGAACGCCGCGCGCCCGCGCCGCGTCGCCCGGCAGCCTCCCATAGCGCCTTGATATCCGCCGGCACGTCAAAGGGCGCGGCTGTCCAACCCAAAGCCTGCTTCGCGGCAGTGGCCTCAGCGGCGCCCAAAGGCGAGCCATGGCTGCCCGCCGTGCCCGCCTTGGTCGGTGCGCCAAGGCCGATGATGGTGCGGCAGGCGATCAAGGTGGGCTTCCGGTTGCGCATGGCCCAGGACATGGCGGCGGCCAATTCGCCCGCATCATGCCCATCCACGCGCCGCACAGCCCAGCCATAGGCCTGGAAGCGCTTCAGCACATCTTCGGAAAATGACAGCGCGGTATCGCCATCAATCGAGATATGATTGTCATCCCAAAGCACGGTCAGTTTGGAAAGCCCGTAATGCCCAGCCAGGGCAGCCGCTTCATGCGCGACGCCTTCCTGCAAATCGCCATCGGACGCGATCACCCAGGTCCGGTGATCCACCAGGGAGGCACCGAATCGCGCCGCCATCATGCGTTCCGCCATCGCCATGCCGACGGCGGTGGAAATCCCCTGGCCGAGCGGGCCGGTGGTAGTCTCAATCCCCGGATGCTCACCGAATTCAGGATGGCCTGCAGCGGGGGAATGGAGCTGGCGAAAGCGGCGAAGCTCATCCGCCGCCATGCCCTCATGCCCCGTCAGATGCAGCAAGGCATAGAGCAACATGGACCCATGGCCGGCGGAAAGGACAAAACGGTCCCGATCCGGCCAGCGCGGGTCGGCGGCATCGCATTTCAGGAAGCCGGCAAACAGCGCGGTCGCGGCATCGGCCATGCCCATCGGCATGCCGGGATGCCCGGATTTGGCCTGCTCCACCGCGTCAATCGCCAGCGCCCTTATGGCATTGGCCATGCGGCGGGAATCATCAAGCGGGCGGGCGAGGATGGCCGCCTGGGCGGCGAGCGCGAGGTTGGGCGCGTCGGGGGCGGTGATGGTGGCCACGTGCGGGGGAACCTTGATGGCTGTGAATATAACCTGGCGGCTATAGGGCGCGGGGCGGCCTCAGGCAACCGCTGGCCAGTGGCAAGGCAGCAGGCGAAGCCTCGCTCAAGGCGCAAAAATCGTAAAAACGAACGTCGCCGCCAAAACCAAATGCACAATTCCCGAAAGGATATTGGTCCGTCCCGTGCCATAGGTCAGCATGGCCACCGCGAAGCCGAGTGCCAGTAGCACCGAGTGCCCGGCAGAAAAAACAAGGGTCAAGGGTTGGCCAAAAAACCAGGTCACCGCTGCGACAGTTGGCACGGTCAGTCCAATCGAAGCCACGCCGCTGCCAAGTGCAAGATTAATGGCAGATTGCATGCGGTTATGCGCCGCCGCTCTCAGCGCTGCATCCGATTCGGGCAAAAGCACTATGGCGGCGACGATCACGCCAACAATGGCAATCGGCGCGCCTGCCGCTTCAACCCCATCTTCCAGCGCTGGCGCCAGACATTTGGCAAGCATCACAACGGATAGCAAAGACAAGCACAATAGGACGAAGGAAAATGACGCAAGCCGCTCACTCGGCCGATCATCCCCCTCACCTACGGCGCTCTCCTCCGGTAGGAAGTACTCCCGATGCCGGTTGGTTTGTACAAATAGAAAGGCGACATAAAGAGCCAGGCAAACCAGGGAAACAAAGGCCAATGGACCGGTGCTGTAAAAAGGCCCCGTTGTCTTATCCCCCTAAAGTTGAGGCACTATTGTTGTGTCATAGGGGAGGGTGTTGGATGGCT
>Ga0194124_10002091_pt1 | contig 23224 bp, 36 predicted proteins | sample TA2KigCas0mmetaG_FD_148605 | JGI IMG/M metagenome (GOLD analysis project Ga0194124, IMG submission 148605) | Freshwater microbial communities from Lake Tanganyika, Tanzania - TA2015031 Kigoma Deep Cast 0m | ecosystem: Environmental > Aquatic > Freshwater > Lake | place: Tanzania: Lake...
GTGTAAGGGGTTATGTGGGTAGCTCGACAGCAGCTTTAGGTTGGGGCCGCCTAATTGTCTCGCGAGGTTGGTAATGGGTTATATTAGTGCAGAGCACGGCTTTTATTATGAGGGGGATCCAGCGTTTGGAGACCTAGAAGTACCCCAGCGTCCCCATCACACCTATGAATGGAACGGGGAGGCTTGGCTCCAAAACGTAGATCTTGCTCTTATAGAAATAAGAGAAGAACGCAAACCTTTATTGGAAGAAGCGGACCACAAGATTAATCTGCTAGAAGACCAGGGCCTTGATTCCACAGAAGTCCGACAGTACAGGCAAGCTCTGAGAGATATGACCAAGAACTTTACTGCAGGAACAGTAGATTGGCCTACCAAACCTTGGTAAATCCTTAATAGCACAGTTTAATTAGTATACTCCCATTTCTCCCTGAGGTACCTAGTCAATGGCGAAGTTTAGAAGCCCACAGATTAAAGATGGCGCTATTAACACAAACCATTTAGTAAACGGTATCGTAGTAAATAACATTCTCCTTAGCAAAGGCGCAGCGAATGCAGACCAGAATGTCACGTTTACTGTTTTAAACACCTTAACGCTAAGTGGCACAAATGACACCACTTATAATTTAGATCAGTTGTTCCCCAAGTCTGGGGGTACAATTACCGGTAACTTGATTGTTACGGGTACCCTTACCGCTTCCGGCGGGCTAACGGTTCCTTCCGGGGCGCTCTTTACAGTCAGCAACGGGACTTCTACCGTAAGTGGTGCAGATTTAATTCAGGCCCTAGCTGGCGTAGCTTCTACGGGTACCACCGTAACCGCAGCCAACCTTAAGAAACTTACTGATGGTTCAGATGCTTCAGCTTTACATACGCATACCGCAAAAGCTCTGAGCATTAAAGAGACCAGAGCGATTAGCAAGGTGGCAACCTCTGCAAATGATACTTTATCTACTAACTTCGGTAATGCGGCAAACTTTACTATACCCTCTGGCGACTCCTCTTTAGCTTCAGATATTGAAGTTTACTTAAACGGTCAGTTGATTGCGTATGGAACAGGGTCTGGTACCTATGCCTGGGCGACCAATGGCACGACTGGTACAGTAACCTTCCATGCATCGACTGCTGGCGATCATCTCTACATTAAATGGCGTGCTATCAGCCTTTAATTTTAGTGAATATTGGATAACGCGGCACTATAATAAGTGACGCGTTATTTTTTGTAGATTATATCTTTAACATAGATGTACTTTTGAGGTAATTTTAGAAGCAATGTTTGGGCCACATATTATGGTAGACGCTATGGGCGTGCCAGAAGAACTAGCATCCGACCTAGAGCTAGTCTATAGTTTTATGGATAAGTTGCCTGAACTTATGGGCATGACAAAGATTATGCCCCCGTATTGCTTTCGATACGCCGGTCTTGTCCCAGACGACCTCGGAGTATCCTGCGTTGTTTTAATCGCAGAGAGTCATCTTACATTCCATTCATTCCAGAAAAAAGGCGCCATTTTCTTTGACGCCTTCTCCTGTAAACCCTTTGATACTGACCTCGTATTAGCTGAGGTACAGCGTGTATTCAAGCCCGCAAAGATGGAGCATTGGTTCGAAAAGAGAGGGCTTGACTTCCCTCGCGGTCAGCTAAGCTAACTTACTGATTCTGCTCGTACTGTAGAGTCTGCTTTAGAGTCCAAGGCACTTCGACTTTATCTGTGTTGTCGAGCGTCCTTGAGTCTGTAAGTATCTCGGGAACAATTTTAAAAGTTCCTACCGCTTTTATTAAATCTTTTTTAAGCTGATCATCCATGACGACTTCTACCCCTTACTTGCAATTTTAACCTTACTAATAATTACACCTGACGAAACATCTATAATGTAGAGCAATGAGCAAACGAAAGCCCTCTAACCTTTTGTACCCGTACAGCGTCAGGGTATCCCCTGTTGGCTCCGTGTATGTCACAGATACTTATAATCATCGAATTCGTAAGCTAGAGAAAGATGGCAGCTTTTCTGTTGCCGTATCCTCTCCCCAGAATAATCTGATTAGATTTCCTTCAGACATTGCTTTCGGTAATGATGGTGATGTTTTTGTGGTCGATGCAGACGGAAGCAGGATTGTAAAAAGAATTGGTAAATCAGGCCTTTTAAATCCCATTAAAGAAGTACACGTTAACGATGGTAAAGATAAGTCTTTAGCGGCGCCTACACAAGCTGATTTCTTTAACAGTCAGCTTTATCTTGCAGATACTATGCGGGATCGTATTTTAATACTGGATCCCCAAACCATGAAAGGGTTCTCGATTCCCGTTAAGCGCCCTTTAGGTGTGGCGGTTAATCGAAAAACCGGCGAGATCGTGTTTACCTTACGGGGCGCTAATCGCGTGTTTGTTTGGCGGGACGGGGACATCCATGTCTTAGCGGGTAGCATTATTTTTGGCTTCACTGATGGAACAGATACAGCCTCTTTTTATGAGCCTTTTGGGAAGGCATCTGATGACTCTGGAAATATTATTGTTGCTGATGCGGGCAATCATGCTATTAGATCAATCGGTCCCGACGGGCACGTTGTGACGCTGGCTGGAAATCGCAGCAAGGGTAGCGACGACGGCAAGAGCGCCACTTTTAACTATCCGATGGGCGTTGCTTGTGGGCCAGATAGCGTTATTTTCGTATCGGATACGTATAACCATAAAGTTAGGAAAATTTGGCCCAACCTTGATGTTGAAACTGTAGGTTAGTCATGGAAATGCTTCAGTCCTTAGTTTCTATTATAAAATCTAAATTGTCCGAACTAAAGAGCCCCAACTTTCAACCTGACGGCTCCGGCGGCTTACTACTAGAGCCTGAGCATTTAGTGATTAGGTTAGATGGTACGCATGTTGCAGATAGAGCTAATCAAGAAAAGCTTCAGCGTGAAGTTAATAGATTTTTAGCCACAAAGCCCATCGAAGTTACTTTAGCCGATAAGAGTGTAGTAGAGGTAAAGGCAATTAAACTCGTTGTTTCGGGTGGGCATAATGTTTATTTAAGCGACATTGCTATTGGATCAATTAAAAGTCCTTAAATAGCTTGCTTAATATAGGAGTACAAAAAATGGATGAACTTCAGTCACAAGATTTAGCAAAGTTTCAAAATAACTTAGAGCTAATCGCAAAGACCTTAGATCTTGCTTCTCATCCTGTAAGAAGTGCATTTGGGCGACAGTCTTTGTTTGCGGCCCGTCCTGAACTCAGAGATCAGTTTAAGGATGTTTTAGACACTCTAAACCATTTACTAGAGTCTTGCCGTAACTTAGCTAATCCTGATCAGTAGTAGTTAAAAGAATCATATCGATGTAGTTCATCTGTTGGACTACATCGATTATGTTTTTAATTACCAAATCGTCAAAATCATTCCTTGCTTCAATAAATTTGACAAAAATGCTATGATAGTAGTCTTTCATTTAAGTTCTATTATACACATCTTCGTAGCGAACAATATCGCTTTCTTCAAAACTCTTACCGACTTGAACTTCAATTAAAACAAGAGGCGTGTCAGTATAGTTCTCAAGGCGATGCTTTTGTGCTCGTGGTATATACACGTGGGACCCCGTCATGACCAATGCCCGCTCAAATCGAGGCAAACAAGTGACGGTAGCTGTGCCGCTAACAACTATCCAATGTTCATCCCTATTTTGATGGCTCTGTAGGCTTAATTTCCCTTGAGGCTCTACGATAATCTTTTTTACTTTACAGTAAGACTCGTCAACAAGATTTTCAAAACTTCCCCATGGCCTAACTTCTTTGTAGTTTTCCATCTTAGATACCTTCCCAGATTGCATCAGCGTAGGCTTGGAAATATGTATTTTTTGTCCCTATATCTAGCCAGTATCCGTTATAGTCAAGGCGCCTTACCGCGTAGTTTTTGACTAATAGGGTGGGGAATATATCTTTTTCAAAAGATAAAGGTTCATTCTCGGGGAACATTGAGAGTATTGAGGACTTCAGGACGTAAATTCCCCCGTTTACATAGAACGTATCTGTGTATTTTTTTGCAGCTTCAAGGGGCATTTTTTCTAAAAATGCTTCAACATCACGGCTTTGGCTTTTGTTTAAGATTAAACCAAACCGTGATGGATCTTCAACCTTAATCGCAAACAAAGACACATCGTTTTTAGCTAACCGATGGTAACTGATTAAGTCAAAATAATCAAACTTAGTTAAAATATCTGCGTTTAAAACAATAATGTTTTCAGTATCTCTAAAAAGAGGCTCAGCCAACTTAACTGCACCGGCAGTGCCCAACGGCTTCTCTTCCCGAGACAGGGTAATACCTTTTCTGCCGGCAAAGTGCTTTTCAAATACTTCCCACTTATAGCCCACATTAATGATAATATCAGTTACGCCAGCTTTATTGAGTTTAGCTATCTGCTTTTCAATGATTGGAATGCCCCATATAGGTAATAGGGGCTTAGGCTTAAAGTAAGTTAAGGGACGGAGCCTTGTTCCTTCCCCGCCTGCCACAATAACAGCTTTCATAGTAAAAAAGCCTTTCCTGTAGCGAGTAGCTTTTTCGTAAGAACTTCGTTATCGCTTTCTGCGTAGATTCTCATTAATGGCTCTGTTCCGCTTTGTCTAAACATAATCCAACTGTTATTGCTTAAATTAACTTTAATGCCGTCAATTGTAACTATAGATTTAACATTTGAGAAAAAAGCTTCTGGATTTTCGCGCAAGTTTGCCCTGAACGTCTTGGCTTTTACGGGGTCTTCTAGATGTAAGTCAATACGATCTTGGTAACTTTGGCCAAAATCTAATTCCATGTCCTCTACAAGAGTCTCTAAGGACTTACTAGAATGAGCAAGCATTTCTAGGGTCAGCAGGCAGTTAGCTATTCCATCACGCTCCGGAAGATAACCGGCAAATCCTATGCCACCAGATTCCTCCCCGCCGATTAAAACAGTGGGCGGGGCAAGCATTTTGTCTGCAATATGCTTGAATCCTACAGGAACGACTTCGAGATTCAGATCTAAACTGGTTGCCATTTTGTGTACCGTAGTTGAACAAGATACTGTACACACAACTCTATTTGCGTTATGTCTTTTTTTCATGTGTCGCATCAATAAGGCTAAAAGTTGACTGGAAGAAACATATCGTCCAGTATGACTTACCGCGCAGATACGATCCCCGTCCCCGTCAAACGCAAACCCGACCCCTGCACGGACACCAGAAATAAACCCTTTAAGGTTTGCCGGAATAGGTTCTGGGTTTACCCCACCGAACAACGGGTCTCGGTTTAGGCTATACTCCAAAGTGGGTACGTATAGTTCTTTGAAAACTTCCCCTACATACCCAGCCGCCGACCCATTCATATACTCTAAGTGAATTGGGAAAGATTGAAAAAAACTAGAGATACGGGTTAAATCAAAAATAGACCTTAAATGCTGAAAATATTCTGTAGTTAAGTCCAGTTTAGTGATATTCTTTTTGTTACCTAAGTTTTCCCTATTTTTACCTAAGTATGGGGTAACATTATTAATTGTAGAAGTTAGAGCACTGCCCCCAAAAGATTCTTTAATTTTGTATCCATTATAGTAAGGGGGATTGTGGCTTGCAGTTATACACACACCTAAAGCTGCTTTGAAGCGATTAGTTACAAATGACACTACAGGTGTTGAGACAGGTGAATCCGAAAGAAGAACTTCAAATCCATTACTAGAGAAAATCTCAGCTACAATAGAAGCATATTCCTCAGATCGAAACCTGCTATCATACCCGATAACAACAAGCTTGCCTGACCCCTCTTTATCTTTTAAGTAGTCTGCGGTTGCTTGTGTTACTATGCGTAGGTTACTATCGGTAAACTCTTCCCCGATTTTACCGCGCCAGCCATCCGTACCAAACTTAATTGTCATATAGTTGTATTTCTGCGTCTACAAAAGAATAGCCAACATGTTTGTTATTAACATAGAACCATTTGGCAGCAATATCTGGGATACTCGTAAACTCTGCACCAGTTAGTTTTTCAAGAAATAACTTACCCTTTACTAACTGAGTTTCAATATTTTTTGAAGCCTTTTTAAGGTTAAGACCGCCAGACGTAATCTTAAACCCAGTTGACCCGACTAACGCAGCCATATCCCCGCCGTAGTCATCTCGAAGCGAGCCTACTGTAGCAAGGCGTGTACCTTCGGTTACCGACTTGTCGGTAACATTAATCGTTCCTAAGAGGCCCTTTTGTAGACAAACTCGGGTACCTGACATCCTTATAAACTCCCGAACTCTTCTAAGGTTGGGGATTTGATTTGGGGTGCGTGATACCATGACAATATCCCCGAACCTAGCCCCCTTTAATCCCGCACTCAGAGCGCGGATAAGAAAGGTTTGTCGCTCTTCCGGGGCGGTTAGATTCTTAAAATCTTGAAGCACTAAGCGCTTTATTTTGCTAGAGTATTCTGCAAATCGATCTTTATTTTCTTTTAAATAAAGCTTTTTCTTTTTACCCGCTAAAGTTTCGGTAGCTTCAATAACAATAAATTGATCAACATAAGGACTTAGTAACTTAAGCCTTAGTTCAAGTAAATCTAAATCGTCCTCAAAGACAAAACAGTCATAGATTTTTTTATCTAACTCATTTTCATAAGCCGTAAAGGCTTCCTTAGATTCAAACTGCTTAAGCGATCTAAGAGAGCCATCTGGCCTTTTGATTAGCTGGTCATTACGAAAAGTTAGGCCATGTTTTTTTGCAAAGTAAAACCCATTTGGGATATAGATATTATCTACTTCAGGGCCTTCTGATACATCTTCAACTTTTAAGTTGACGTAGATAGCGTTCACAATAGATCCAGTACGTATATCTTGATCTGCGAGCCGCCAATGCATGTCCAGATCTTCCCAGAATCTTTCTATGTATTGCTCGTCAAAACTACCTACCGATTCTAGAACAGCCTGTGGGCGAGCCATGAAACAACCATAGTCTACCAGTTCATAGTGGGGAACGGGTAACGGGGTTCCCAGTTGAATTGTACCCAGAGCTTCCTTGAACTTTTTAATCGGATAGCCCTTCTGCTTAATATCTTTGATTTCATCTGGGCTGAAAAAGGGAAACTGCTGTACGACTTCCACAATTCTTTTAGCATCTACCGCACAAGCTATAAGCTCTTTCGGATTTTGTTCTAAATGGGCAGCTAATGTATCAATGCAGCTACTATGGAAAATTGTTTCTGGGTCACAGAAAACAGCCTGCTCATACTTTTCTTCGATTGCCCACGCAAAAAGCTGGTTCCACGCCTCAGACCGGCTTAGGGTAGCGTTTACGAACCTGAGATTAATATTACGGCGCCTTGCTAAAATTTTACATAACTTTACAGAATCTTCGTCCTGTCCAAAATTAAGAATAAATAGCTCTAAATCTCCTTTAGTATACTTTACAGTTTCACTAAGCATCTGGAGATACGAAAAGTTTTTACCGACAGATGTGAAAACACCCATTCGGTTTTTCTTAGGGTTTATAGCCATACAGGATTATAGTTTTAAGATTAAAAGGATAGCGTAGAAAAGAGAAAACGGCTTACGAAATTTTATCCGTAAGCCGTCTGCACTACTTACTTAAAAAAGCTCACCAGAAATTTTCTTACCAAGCTCAGTCAGAGAGTAGACAATCTCACCCTCGTCGTTAACTGAAGTTTGCAGAAGACCCTTAGCTTCCAAGTTCGAAAGAGCTTGCGAAGTGGAATAGTGCGTCATAAGCTGGACAAGATACCGGAAGTTAACTCCGTCAGGGTGATTCTTACCTACCTGAGCCATAAAATCACACATTTCTTCCGTTGTATTGAAGAACTTGTTCATGTGATCAGCGAAGGTCTGCTTTAAGATCTGGCTGTTTGGGTTCTTAAACTTACGCACATTAATCACAACATCATAATTAAGATCTTGATCAATAAAGTCGTTAGACATTCTATACTCTCCTTGTGAGCTTTACCCTACAACTTAGTATAGGGGGCGGGGGAAGGCCGAATTGTTAAGAGTTTGTTTGCAAGGTTCTTACAAGATGCCCATCCCGCCTGACTGCTTTGTCGTGTTTGTATCTGGAATTGCCTTATTTTTTGGTTTCTTTGTGATTATCTGGGATTCTAAGTATGATAAATATTAACATAACTGATCTTGCTAAAGAAAAGCTTGCGCAAGCACTGGCAGCGCAAGACGGTACGTATTTTGTTAAGATAGCTGCTTTAAGCGGGGGGTGCTCCGGCTTCAAATATCAACTCGGATTAGATCAAAAGCAGGATAAAGATGTTGAAGTCAGTATAAACGGACTTGCCGTATTACTAACAGAAGAATCTCTACCCCTGCTAGATGGAGTGGTATTAGATTACCGGCAGGAACTGTTCTCGGAGGGGTTTACATTTTCTAACTCTAATGCCCAGAGTTGCGGATGCGGTTCCTCCTTTAGGCCTAAGGATACAGACGAATGCAACGAAGAGTAATTACTGCGTACTTGAGTAAGTATAGCTTATCGACATTTGAAGTTGCAGTAGCTTTACTTGATCGTTTGGGACAACTTGCGGCAGAGTTAGAGCAAGCTTCAGGGGAGGCTTCTCAACTTCGAGAGTTTGCTCTAGAAGCCCGCAAGAGAATAGAAGCAGCCCCCCAGGATTTAGCACTAGCGCAGCTCCTTCTGACAAATTTAAGAGATACTGTAAGGGACTTATGGTTTGCCGAGTTCAAAGAAGATACTAAAAACCGAGATAAGCTACAGCCTTATCTTAAGCAAATAGAAAACTTCATTAGCTACAAATCTTCAAAATCATCTTCATCGTAAACATTCGTCCACGCTAAGTTTACCTGCATAACGCCATTATCTAAGTTCTTATGGCAATTTGGGCAAAGAAAAACTAAGTTAGCGGGGTCATTGATCTCGCTTAGAAGCGCATGTTGCTCACAGTGTTTGAGGGGCTTCAGGTGACAAGCTTCTACGTACTCATCGTACCCGCAATTGGCGCAAATCCGCTTGCGAAATCGGAGCACACTCCTAGCGTGCTTTCGAATTGCCGAAGCACTTAACTCATATTTTCTACGAGATGCCATCTATACATGTAGGCGAATTATTGACACGCGGTGACCGAGCTGCTACAATTAGGGCATGGAAAATCTCCTGAAGCGCACCTGTTCGTCCTGTGGTAAAAGCCGGGATCTATACGCCTTCTATCGGAACAGGCGCGAGTCTGGCGGCCATGAGCCACGCTGTAAGCCCTGCTTCAACAAGGTCCGCGCTGAGCACGCAGGCACGCTCAGCAGGTCTAGTAAAGCCTGTAGTGCCTGTAAGGTACTGAAGCCTATGGATGCTTTTTATAAGTTGTCCTTGTCAAGGGACGGTAGGGGGCATTACTGTAAAGAATGCGCTCAGCAAAGAAACAAAGAGTACAGGGCAGCTAATCCGCGCACCAGTCTGCAAAGTAAACTTACCGCCAAGATTTTTCGGGAAAACCAAGACCCGGAAGAACGGCGTAAGTATAGGCGAGAATACTACCACAAGAATAAAGAACGTATTCTTCAGCAGCGAAAGGAAAAGCGGGCTAATGCGGCAATGCGTTGAATGCCTTAAAACCCGTGATTTTATAGCGTTTTACAAAAACCCATACAAAAAAGATGGGTACGAACTGCGCTGTAAGGTTTGCTACAAAAAAGCGGTTCGAAAAGTTGCTACGACAACCAAGCGTACAGAGAAAACCTGTAGCAATTGTAAAGTAATCAAACCAGTTGCAGAGTTTTATAAGGCTTCAGCCTCTCGGGATGGCTTCGGCGCTTACTGTAGGCCATGCGTCAGGGATCGCAACAAAGCCTATCGCCGGACAAACCCCAAGGCTCGGATGCGGGATAACTTATCAAATAAGCTTTATCGTGAAAACGAAGATCCGGAAAAGCGCAGACAACGTAAACGAGAGTATTATGCCAAACATCGTGAACGCATTTTAAGGCAGAGAAAGGAGAAGGAAATCCGTGAAGCAATGCAAAAAGTGTTTGAAAACGCGTGACTTCATCGCCTTTTACAAAAGGTCAGACTATGCCGACGGGTATTCCCCACGCTGCAAGGCTTGTTGGGCTCCCGGCTACAGCACGACCACCCCAGATCCTAGCTTAACTGAGCTGCGGTGCCCGAAGTGCAGCGTTACTAAGCCAACGAGTGAGTTTGGTAAGAATCGAAATAAAAAAAACGGTTACGCTTCTTATTGCAAGCCCTGTGCAAGAGATCGCGCAAAGATCCGCTATCATTCGGACCCTGACTACAAGTTCAAGCGGCTTCTAAGCAATAAGCTTTGGAAGGAGGATAATCCTGAGCGCCATAATGCCGCTGTACGGCGCGCAAAAGCAAAGTACGCTGCTCGCAAACGGCTAGCATCTGATGAATCCCACGCATTAAAGGATACAGATCAAGCTGTGTAACTCCGTTTTCTGCAGCCACTCGATCCACGTAATCTTGGTAAATCTCGGGTAGCTCAGCGTACACCCAACCCACTAAGTCGCTTTCGTATGACTTAGTGGGTTTTTCTTTAACTAGAGCCAGGTTGTTTGCGGATAGCATTCAAAGGGGAAAACAAGGTCTTGCTAAGCGTTTGATTTTTATAATGCTCAATCAAACTGGGGGTAAGGTAACGGCTTAATCTATCAACATTGATATAAAAACCGCGCCCCTGACAAGCCTCGATTTCATCACACAGGAGCAAGGTATTATAGAGTTCCGTATCCGCCCCCTGATACTCAACTTCGAGCTCCAAGTATTGTTTTTCGGTGAAGGGGACGCCGCAGAAGTTACATCTAGATTTAACATTCGGGTCAAGGATTCTAACTTGCACCACCTTCGCCTCAGGCATGCCGATTCTTAGTTCGAAGTACAGATCTAGGGTAATCCAGTCAGCTAGGAAATTAAACCTTGCGTCTTCTAGATTGACTTGCTTTTTCAGTCCCTTGACGCGAGAAGGTTTTTTGGGTTTCATTATTGTGAGTAGCTAAATCCAAATAGAATTTTCCGGTAAGTTCCTGAGATATGCGATTGATTTGTGGTTAATTTCTATGCTTTCAGTATGTAACATTGATTCTTTTTTTGTTATTGAAATTCCACCGTCTTTGATATAAAATCCAACTGAACGCTTGAGTAGATCAAGGTCGTTATTATACTGATGCTTAAAGTCCCGAATATTACAACTTCTAGGTCCTTCTACTACTGTACCCACCTCTAGTTGGTTAACTTTATTGACTAAACTTTGCATAAGAAATACCTTAGCATTCCGCATTCGCGCAAACTCGGCCACTTTTCTGGGATCCGGTATTTGATTGATGTCTGAGATAATTACAACATCATTTAATGAACCTTGCGGCAAACCTGAGACGAGAGATTTCAGTAGAAACTTAACGTAATCTGGTTGAGTTTTTTCAGTGTTAGCGTCGGTATGAGCAATTACTATTTTAATTTTACTGCTGAACTGAGGAAATAACTCTTTGTACTTACGTAAAAGTACCTGCCGGGAGGACCCATCTCTTTCAAAAGAGGGCTCAATGATAACAAACTTATCGATTACACTTGCTAAACAGTTAAGCCTTAGCTCTAAGATATCTAAATCGCCATCAAATATAAAGCAGTCAAATATACGAACAGGAGGGCGGGACTCATATGCTCTATGTACGGGAAAAGTTTTAATCAACAGGACATTTCCCGCAGTGTCCCGGATCAGCTGATCTTGACTAAAGTTAGCATCATGCTTTCGGGAAAAATAAAAAGCATTAGGAATATAAGAGGTATTCTGGAATCCGCCCTCAATTAGAGAACGACTATTAATGTGGAGCATTGTTGCATTTAATATAGATTTTGACTTTAGGCCATGGCTCGCGATTCTCCAATGCATATCCGTGTCTTCCCAGTATGCCGGAAGAAAATTTTCATCAAAATACCCAACGTCTTCTACTAGCCTTTTGGGCCTAACCATAAAACATGCATAATTTACTAGTTCAGATACAGGAACTGGTTCTGAGCCCCCAAATGAAACTCCATCTACAAGATTTTGCAGAGATTCTACAGTACTTTTGTCGTAAGTAAATCGGTTCATCGTGGTCTCGGTTAAAAATGGGTATTTCTCCACAATCTGATAAACGTTTTTTAAGTCCACTGGAAATGTAATTAATTCATTAGGGTTAGAGTCTAAGTATGCCCCCATTAAATCTACACAAGACTTACTGTACAAAAGATCTGCATTGCTTATTACAACATATTCGTAGTTGTTTTTAATAGCAATATCCAAGCAAAGGTTCCAGACCCTGGATACTCCCAATGCCTCATCATAATGCTCTACCGTAAATCCTTCTTTATTTCTCAGATCAAAACAAAACTTATTTGTAGCCTCATCAGACCCATTGTTCACAATATAGAATTTAATATTGTAACGCTCAGAACGTATTGATCTCAGCATGTGATCTAAATAAACATAGTTTTTATGGACTGGGATAAAGATAACTAAATCTTTTTTCACAGAATTCTGAATATTAAGTGTAGCCATTCTAAATAAATATAGTTTAAGTTGGTTTTGGTCTTGCTATTCTTTCCTAAAAAGGAAAATATATTCATGCTCTAGTACGCAGAACCCGCCTTTAAGCGCCCTAAAGAACCAGAGGTTTCGGTTTTTACCTTTATTGGCTACTTCATCCCCAAAGTTTTTAACGATGATTGCCTTGAGCTTTGTTTCTTTAGTCTGTAGAGTTTCCATAGTCCGAAATGCTAGAGGAATATGCTCTCCTTTTTGGTACATATCACCAATTACAAGAACAATATACCCACCCTTTTTGGTAATACTAATAGCGTTCTCTGCTACTAAAGAAAACTCCTTAATAAACTTGTCTGGCCCGAGACTTAGATCACGCGAATCTGGGGTTAGTTTTTCATTGTAATCAATAATATCTGCGTAAGGCGGATGCAGTAGTATCAATTGAGCTTGTTCACTAGGCTTAAACTCACGTGCATCAGCTTGTATAGTGCGATTAGAGTAAGGCCTTAAGTCACAGCCTTCATACCGTCGGTCCATTTCTTCACATACATCCGCAGTAGTCTCTGAACCTGCAAATAGATCAACAACAAGATCATTTTCATCTGTAAAGCGAAGCATCATATTTTTGGGAATCTGCGGAATAAAGTTTCCCGGATACTTTGCCGAACCGCCGGCATCTCGCTTTGTAATTTCCCAAAATGTACCTAACGGTAAAACTTCAAGGTAATCTCGCCACTTAGAGGCATCGATCATCGGGATGCTGTCTCCAGAATATTGGGGCGACTCTCATACTGTCCAGCGCTAGTTAACTGAATCATTTGAATATGTTCAGCGTGGAGTTCTTCAATAGAACCACAGCCAACATAGCTGAGCCCTGACCTAACGCCCCCTGCCAGATCTTGGACAATCTTACGTACTGAACCTCGATACGGGATTAACGTAGCGACCCCTTCGGCAGTCCTATCTAGACCTAAGTATTGGTTTACTTCATTAGAGGACGATCCCCGGTACTTCTTCATTCTTCCTGTCTCAGATACCACAACTTCCCCAGGAGACTCATCGGTACCCGCAAACAAGCTGCCAATCATTACGGTATGAGCACCTGCTGCTGGAGCCTTCACGATATCGGCGGATTTTTTAATACCACCGTCTGCAATCAGCGTAGCCTTTTTTCCTTGGTACTTTTCAAACTCGCGAATAGCGTGGCTTGTAGTTAAAATTGCAGATAATTGGGGGTACCCTGCCCCAGCAACGGTACGCGTACTACAAGCTGCTCCGGGGCCAACGCCTACTTTAATAGAATCTGCTCCGGCATGCAGGAGGTCCCACGTCCCCGCAAAAGTCGCTACATTTCCTGCAATAACGTAAAGCGCGGGGTTAATCTCGCGAATAGATTTAATCATAGCTACGACTCGCTTGTGGTGACCATGGGCTACATCTATCAGAACGGCTTCAGTATTATTTCCAATAGCCCGTACTTTATTCAGATCATCATCCTTAACCCCCACGCACAAAATACGGGGGCCTCTCTGGTTACTGACGGTTTCTACGTGTTCGACGGGATCCATAAAGCGGTGAATGACACCCACCGCCCCCTCTTGTCGTAGTGTACCCGCCATCAAAGGTCCGGTTACCGTATCCATATTAGCGCTAATAAATGGGAGATCAATATAGATATCCCCTACTAACCTCGTACTAAGGGACACGGATTTGCGCGAGTATATCTCACTGTACTGCGGCACAATCAGAACATCATCGAAGGTAAGGCCAGTGGGCAGCAGTTCAATCACGTGAGTACGTTTACCTCGAAAATATATTCGACGTTGTTTGTATGGGTAACTTCGCCGACCTTGTGGCCCTGCGGATTGTGTACTCCGATCTGGGCCCCCACGTACCTCTTATAGTCAAAGGCGTTTTTCGTAACTAAGCCTCTTTGCGAAAGAATTTCTTCCATCCGCTCTCGCGAAACAAAACCTTCATTACTGAATGACACCAAAATCTTACTAACTTTAAGTGCTAAAATAAGTTTATTAAAGTAGTCTTCAAATTGCCTTTTGGAGTTTAGGGCACTTTTCTTAGATTTCGTATCAATTCTTTTACAGGCAACACCATACACTTCCGGCTTATCCCAAAGAACTAAAGATTCCCATATGTGATAGTTACCTAAATAGGAGTGTTGATTGTACGGGGGATCTAAGTACGCAACATCCCCGCTTACTCTAGTAACAAAATCCAGTGCGTCAAACCCGTAGGCGCGACACTTCCCCCCAGAAACCCGAGGTACGAGGTCCGGCACGCGAAGCTCCAGATTATTAAAGGAACGAGAGGCCCACTTCTTCAGGTATGCCATTTGGACCCCCGTAGTGGAGTCAACGCGATCCGCAGCTTCCATAAGCGAAGTAAGTAGAATCGCTTCAAGCTCAGGTTCCAGACATTTAAGTTTTATGGCTTCTCGGATTGCGTCAATTTTCTTTTCATTAAAGGGCTGAAAAAACCTTGATTGCCTACAAAACGTATCGGTAAAGTAGCCATCTATAGGTTTAACTTGCTGTAGTTCTTTAAGTAAAGTTTCTACAGTTTTAAGGTGATCTTCTTGATCTACTTGGCAGTAAGTAGTCGCCAATATACGAGCATAGGTACTTAGATCATTAGATACAATATGGTGGCCAGCTTTTTTTAGAGCGTGGGAGACCCTTGCTGTTCCACTGAATACATCGAGAACGTGAGACTGTTCCGGGACTAAGGCTAAAATCTGCCCCAGCAGCTTACGTTTGGACCCTAAGTACTTAATCACATGCTTATTGTAGGTAAGGTAACTTTTTTCCAGTGAGGAATTTAGGAAATGCTCGTTAGTTTTGCGGCTAAGCTGTGGATGTCCTTGAAGCGTTTCCGGAGCCGCAATAAGGCAAAGAGAGTACTCCGAGATTCCTTACCACAACTAGCTACCGTCCAAGAAGTTGCGGAGTACGTCACCCAGAAGCTCACGTATACAGGGGATCCTGTTCTGGGTGGTCTAGATGATTTCTATCAACATCCCGAGCACTTACAGTACTGCATTAATGCTAAGCTAACCCCTCCTGTGGATTGTGATGATTATTCTGTTCTGGCGTATGCTTTACTAAAACAGATTCCGGATGCCAAACCCCAGCTGATTGTTTTAGCAATTAAACTAAAGACTGTCTTAGCTATGACACTAAAATCTCTAGCTAAATTTAAAGTGCCTTATTTTCCATTCCATGAAGGCTGCCTTGTAGAGCAGGGGGGTGTTCTTTGGTTTATAGATACAAATGGCCTATGGTTACTGAAGACACAACAGGATCTAGCAGACAGATATGGCAAGGCCTGGGGCGTAGAATTTATTATTCTGCCTACGGAATATCCTTTTAATTAAATGACTCGTCGGTTTGCTATAGTTCGCTATGGCAAACATACCCAGAATTAAAGAGCTTCTTTCTTCTACGGAAACTTGGCTAGTTCTTAGGGACGCTGACGGGCAAACTTATCTACAGGACGTTACAGGGGTCCCCATCGCGGGGCCCCTGGCTCCTGAGCATGCGGAGCTCATCTCGCGTCTTCGTAATTACTTTCCGTTGTTTCTCGAAGAAGTCGAACAGGCTCGGGCTACCAACACTATGATGCAGTAGGAGGACACTAATGTACCCGCAAACACTCTGGGGCGGAAACGCTCTTAACCCTGCCAATAGCCTCGTTCCGGTGGTCCTTGAGCGCACTGCTCACGGGGAACGAAGTTTTGATATTTTTAGCAGGCTCCACAAGGAGCGTATTGTTATGCTGCAGGGTCCCGTTGAGGACGGCATGGCTTCTATTATTAAAGCCCAGCTTCTCCAACTGGAGTCCGAAGATCCACATCGCGATATTAACTTGTACATCGATAGCCCCGGAGGTTCGGTGCTTGCGGGACTGGGCATTTATGACACCATGAACTTAATCTCTTGTGATGTCGTTACAGTGTGTACCGGGCTTGCCGCTTCTATGGGTGCTTTTTTGCTTAATGGCGGCACTAAGGGTAAGCGTTTTGCTACACCAAGTTCGCGCATCATGATTCATGCAGTCTCTTCTGGTACACGCGGTACCGTTCACGACCAGAACATTCAGATGGCTGAGAGTAACTTCTTGAATGACTACCTTATGCGTGAAATGGCTAAGAACAGTAATAAGAGTTTTGAAGAGCTTTTTGAGGACTGCAAGCGCGATAAGTTTATGTCTACGCAGGAAGCCGTTGACTACGGCCTCATCGATGGCTTCGTTAACAGCAACAAGGGTAAGGAAAAGCCTAAGGGACTGATCTAACCTTCCTTACTGCGTGGTAGGCAGGGCTTGTCTTTACGGCAGGCCCTGTTTTTTGCCCAAAAAGCTTGACATGTGGCATCTTCTGGTGCTATAATTGGAGTATGTTCAATACTGTCTTACTGGTACTTGCTCTCAGCAATCCGCTTGAGAAGCAGATTAACCGTCTTTGTCAGGGCGAGTTTACCCCTAAAGTGGCTTCCGAAAAAGCCAAGTTCTATGCTCCATTAATCCAAAAGGTAGCAAAAAAGCATAAGGTTCCCGCCCCTGTATTAGCCAGCATCATCTGGCACGAAAGCAATTTCAAGCCCGGAATGGTTAGCCCAGCAGGGGCACGGGGCCTCATGCAGGTTATGCCGTTTTGGTTTAAGCGTGGGCAGAACTGGCGTGATCCTAAGACTAACCTTGAAGTAGGTACGTCGCTTCTTGTCCAGTATAAGAATAGGTACCATGGGGACTGGCATAGGGCGCTTACCGCATACTGTATGGGCCCCCTGAGGGTATCTCGTGGGACCTATCGCTCTAGGTACTCAGTCAAGGTCCTCAAAAAGGCTTGGTAGGTAACTTAGGCGTAGTAGTAGCCCCAAACGGTACAGTGAAACGCACCTGAGAACCAGATTTTTACTTGCTGGGTTTTTGCGTGAATTTCAAACTCTTGATTAAGCAGCCCTGCCATGCCGGAAGAAGAAGTTGGCGTGCCCCCGAAAGGGTCAACTCGCAGTACAGCCTGTTTGTTTAGGTTGGTAGGATCTACAACGAAAACGTGGACTGGGTCCATAGCCTGTGGAAACGTAAAAGTGAACGTATAGTTACCATTGCCGCCGACTTGATCTGCTAAGATTACGCCGCTTGAGTAAACATCTCTTACGTAACCAGAACCAATTAGCTGCCTAATTTGATCTAGTTCTCATACCGTCGTACCAGTTGTCCCGCTTGTGCCCACTCGACTATCAATAGAGCTAAGGCTCGTATTACCTGTGACTTGTAGCGCTGCCGTTGCTACTTTGGTGTCAATAGGGGTTAAGCTAGCGTTGCCTGATGTTTGAAGTGTAGCTGTGGACATATCTTCAAATATGTTGCCCTGAATGACGTTTCCAGATACTACCGCATCCCTAATCAAGTATAAAGCGTCAGCGCCACTATGCTGTAGGTCATGGGCGGCTAATCCAATAGCCCCACTAGGTAACTCGCCCCCTAAAATACTAGAAGTAAGAAGGTTAATAGCAGTCTTGACTTCTTCGTCGTAAACCTTTGCCCCGCTCTGAGCTACAGCAAGCTGTCCTGCTGTTTCATTAGCTGGATAAGCTACAACTAGGTAATACCCGTCTACCGAATGCTGTACGGCACTGAGTACCGTGTAGCCTTCTTCAGATGGGCAGCAAAATGCTCCACCAGTACGATATCACTGCGCCACTCATTTGGGGTCGGCATAATCTAGAGTTACCTCACGCAATACGTGATTTAAAAAAACTCAATGACTGGCAGGTCATTATCTTCTATTATCGAATCTTTCTCGCTGCCACGGCTTAAACTTTAAGTGAGCCTCATCAAATATATAGCCTATTTTCTGCTCTGTTGTAGCTATAAGCCTGTCAATTTTTATCTTTTGGGTGCGAAGCTTATTCTTTTCCGCGTTGCTAAGACGCTCAAACTTAATCTGTATGGGGTCATCGATCATTGCTCTAATTTTAGAAAAGTAATTATTTCTTTGGCTTTTCAAATCTTTTGCGTCTTTGAATTCTAACTTTTTAACTTCGTCAACTACTTCGCTCAGTTTACTTGGGGCAGAAGCGAACATCTCATCCAGGGTTTCCGTGAACTTTATATTTACGGTAGGGACCGCTCTCACTGTAGGGGTATCCGTAGCGCAGCCCCCTAAGCCTGTCGCTAGAGCTACAGCAGGCAGAAGCTTCTGTGTAAGATAACCCTTGGCCACTTTAGCCGTAAGTTCAGTATTTTCGTGCATAAAAATACTCTATATTAACCTACTATGGATGATTTCGAAAAAGCAGTAAACGACCAGCGTAGCCTTCTCGATTCTCTAAACCGAAGAATCACTGGGCAGATTCCTGAGATTGACTTTGAGAAACTTAATCACGGAACCTTCATGAGTCGCTACTACTTGACCAACTGCCTTGAGCAAGGCTGGCTACAGTCCTACGACCCAGAGACTCGAAAACTAATTATAGGATGGGCACAAGACTACCCTGAGTTTTTATCGAAGTGCTTGAAGCAAAACTGGGTATCAATAGATGAGCCTGATGTAAAACAACTAATCTTGAATCACGCCTATAAAGCTCCCCATCGGTATACCCTACACTTCTTGTTAGAAGGGTGGATTGCCCCCGAAGACCCTAAGGTAAAAGAGCTAATTATTATTACGCTAAACGAGGGTAATAGCAATATTTACCTAGATAGGGGATGGCTCACACAAGATGAAGTTGATGACATTTTAAATAACTATTAATTTTCTTAAGTATTGCATCTTTAGTAGGATATACCTAAAAAATGAACTTGTCTTACCGAGTAGTCGTGGCCCACCTACTTCGCAATGCTGTGAGCCCAGCCGTACTTGCACAAGCTGAGAATCTAATTGCAGAAGCTTTTCAGGACTTGGGGTTTAGCGGCGAGGTTACTCTTGACCAGATTAGCAAGGTTCGTAAAACTTTAGCGCGAAAGCTACACCCTGATGTTTCGGGACTAGATCCTGCAATTCTTGCTGCTGTAAATCTGGTCTTAGATAAGAAAAAGATTAGGCCTCAAGCTAAAAAGTTAGCCCAGGAAGCTATTGAAGGGTCTTCTGGATTAACGCCAAGTGAGGTTAGGTTGAAAGTTTGGAATGAGCATTTCGCTATAAGCAGCAACCCCAAAGATGACTCATACGGCGTGATAGAACCAAATAAGCTAAGCGCTGATAAGCGCGAGGCTTGGATTATTATTGACGCTCTTTTAACTAAGCATTTTGGGGATGAAGTAAAGCAGCAACCTGCTCAGGCATCTCCGCCAAGTTCTGCCCCTTCCGGTAAGTGGTATCATGATATAAATGATCCAAAATATGGACCTTCATCGGGTACCAAATCGGCTCCCGGAGGCGCTGAGGTGTCTTATAGTTTTACTAGCCAGTATAAACAAGCTAAAGATATCGTAGAGTCTGTAATGAAAATTTTCAATACCACGAGAAGTAACGATCTAAACTCTACCCAAAATCTTCTAAATAAATTAAACCAAGCCGAAAAAGAAGTTTCTTCTATCCTAGAGTCAGTAGACAAAAATACAGACCTTTACGCCAGAATACAAGAATTATTAAGCAACTTGCGCTCAAATAAACAAGTTGTAATGGACAGGATTTTCCCTAGGGTATAAAAAGTTCCAGTAGTAAAGGCCTAGCTTTTGAGATAGGCCTTTACTACATTAAGTAGACTCCCCGTTTTACTTCGGGATCTGCGGACAACCCACTTATCGTCTTTGTTTTTCTTATACTTTTTCTTTACAGCAGCCCAAGCTGTTGCGTGAGCAGTAGCTTCTTCATCGTACTGCTCGTGGGCGCTATTGAAAGCAGCCATATAGATTTCTTTTGCGTGCTTAGGTAGCTTGCTTGTACCTTGAGGAAGATCGGCAACAGAAGAGTAGGGCATCTAGTTTAGGTTTTATTCGCTACAACTGTACACATATTATCCCCGCGTGGGATAATTGAAAATATTGTCCAGCCTGCGTCAGTTAATGCAGTTAGAGGATCGACTAGATCATCGAGATAATAGTTTTGTACGTACCATTCCATATATATAGCAAATTACAAACGAGCTAAATTAATACAGCCTGCTACGTTAAGCAAGTCAAGTGCTTGTGGGTACAGCGCGCCAACGTCCTCTGGCTTATGTGCGTCAGAGGACAGTACAATAGGTACTCCACTTTGAACTAGAAGTTTAATCCAGCTCGGATGAGGATAGATCTCTTTGACTGGCTTTCTCCAACCTGCCGTACTTACTTCTACGCGCATGCCGCTAGCTTTAATCTTAGGGGTAAGTTTTCTATGCCACCCATAAGAATAAGCGTCAGCTTTAAACCCGAAAACTTTAATGACATCGGCGTGGCCAATAATAGTACAAGGCGCTTGCTCAATCATCTTCTCCAGTAAGCCAAAGTAAGTATTGTAGATATCTTCAACCATCCCTTGACGCCACTGATCCTTCAGCTCTTCTAGGTCAAAGCCGAAGCCGCCTAGCCAGTGGATAGGGACGATGGAGTAATCAAAGGGATACTGCTTGATGAAATCTTTCATGGCATCAGAGTTCTCAGGCATCCAATCCATCTCGATACCTAATTTGAGATCTATGCCTGCATCTTTTTTGGCATCCTGTATGAGGGCTATATAAGCGTCAAGATCTTGCGTTTTCCTCTGATTAACCCAAGGATTATCTAGCAAGTGCTTGGTTTGATGGAAGCGATAGGCGTGCTCAGATATACCTAACGAGGATATACCGGCTTTATGGGCCTGCTCGATAAAACGATTGAGCCAGTCCCTCGCGTAGGGACCACGCTCAATGTGTACATGATAATCGGTGATGAGCATAAAAATTAGGCGGATTCGAGCCGCCAGTCTGCATTGTAAGCATACGCTTGTTTAGTAAACAAGTGACTTAAGCCTCTCGGCCATCTCTCCCTAAAGTATTATAGTAGCGCGCTACTCCCAATCATAGAAAAATTCTGCGACGATCATCGCTGGCAGAAACGCGAGGAGCATGGCGTAAGCAAGCGTCACCCGCAAGTCGCTTTTATTGTTTAGCAGATCTCTAACGTGCTGAGCCGCTTCTGGGGTACCCCGCTTTTGGCGAAGCTCTTTTAGCTTAAGTGCATCAACTACGAATAGAAAAGAAGCAGTACCAATGAAAAGATACAGAGTTAGATAACTTAAAATAGTCATGCTGGATCCCCACAACCGGAGTTGTTAATTGTAGGTAAGCAACCCAGATTGCTTAAGTAGGAGGCAACATCTTCTACAGTCATATCTTCGGGCTTATCAAAGTGGATGATCACCTGATTTGTTGCGTTGACCATTAAGGAAGCGGTCTTTAAGAGGTGTTCGATCCGGCTCGTAGTTTCGTCTCGTAATTTTACTACCATCATTCATCTCCAAAACGTATTCGGTGTATTCTTCTTCAATATTTGTGTAGCTTGGCTTAAGCACCAGAAGTTCTACAGCTTGCTCCAACTCTTCAGGCGTAAATGGATTATATTTCCACAAAGTCCCACGGATGTAATCTTTTGCTGCTCGTCTATGTATGAACATGGATTTAAAATCAGGTTTGTTGCTGCGTATTTAGGCGTCGATTAGCTACTTGGATGTAGTCAGGATTAAGATCTATTCCTATATAGTTCCTATTGTTCTTCTCTGCTGCTAAACCTGTGGTCCCAGATCCGAAGAATGGATCAAGAATTGTCCCACCCTCAGGACATCCCGCTAAAACACAGGGCTCTACCAAATCAAAGGGGAAAGTTGCGAAATGAGCGTCTTTAATAGACTTTGTAGGTATAGCCCACACAGACCTTTTATTTCTGAGCCCACCGCCACCGGAAACCGCTGGCTCAGCAATGGCTTCTGCGTCAAAATAATAATGCTCAGATTTGGTTAGCAAAAACAGATATTCGTGTGATTTTGTGCATCTATCTTTAACACTTTCTGGTCTTGGATTTGGCTTGCTCCAGATGATGTCTTGCCGTAAATGCCAACCATCGTCTTGAAGAGCAAAAGCTAGGCGCCAAGGGATCCCAATGATATCTTTGTGCTTTATCGAAGTACCTTTAAACGTCTCAGCGCTTCTATTCTTGGCTTTACCTTTTTCAATGGTTGTACTATCTTGAGATTTACGCAAAGAATCTGAAACTGTTTTTCCATCTCTAAAGCTAGCATAACTATCGCCGATATTAAGCCATAGAGTTCCTTCATCTTTAAGTACTCTATGTACTTCTCTAAAAACGCTGACCATGCCTTTTACATAATCAAGGGGGGTATCTTCAAGTCCGAGCTGTCCCTCGACTCCGTAATCCCTAAGACCGAAGTAAGGAGGGCTTGTGATGCAAGAATCCACGCTTTTGGCGGGCATTTTCCGCATAGCCTCTAGGCAATCGCTGTGTATTAAGTAGGACATTTTTTATACGTTCTTTATAATTATATGTAGAACTAACTAAGGTTTACATATGAGCAAAGTTTTTGAAATTACCGACGACCAGCTTGCTCAAGAGAAGTCTGGTGAACTAAAAGTGGTCAAGATTAATGTAGATGACTGGTTCGGGGCCGCTCAGGCGTATAACGTCATCAATGTCCCTACCTTGATTTTAGTTAAAGACAAGAAAGAAGTTGGGCGCGTAATTGGCGCCAAAACAAAAGAGCAGCTTATTACTGCGCTTTAA